>TARA_R110000796_G_scaffold250788_4_pt1 | contig 195817 bp, 170 predicted proteins | sample TARA_R110000796 | Tara Oceans TARA_R110000796 (sample SAMEA4397815) | marine metagenome | biome: Polar Biome; feature: [SRF] surface water layer (ENVO:00010504); material: water (ENVO:00002006), including particulate matter (ENVO:01000060) such as... | depth 5 m
ACAACAATAAAGCCTAGTATAGCAGCAATTCCGGCCAATCGTGTACTTCTGTTTAAGATTGATTGTTTTTTTATATTATCGGTATATGTAGTGTTTATTACCTCTTGTTCAAAAGCTCCAATAATGCTTCTTAATTTTTGAGAAAGCTCAATATCGTTCTTATTAATTTCCATTTCTTTTTGTGTCAAAGAATATTGAGTCTCATCGTCATTTTTTTTTGCTTCAAGTAATATTTTTTTTGAAGCTTTCATTATAGAATCAACTTTTTTTGGATTTGAGATTGACGTACTATCTTTAGGAACATTCGCATTAAAAAAGGCAACCCAATCTTCAAGTATTTTACGTTCATATTGGGGAAGCTTTTCTGGGCTTTCATTAAAGTCGTAAATGGAAATTTTTTCAAATGAAGCTTCCATTTTTAAAAATTTTTCTAATGCTTTATCTAATGAATTGTTCGCATCACTTTTTAATTTTAACCTTCTGAGTTCTTCGTTATTATATGTTTTTTGCTGTAAAAGATATTGAACACTATCTAATAATCTAAGTTGGTACGTGTTTCTAATTACTTGCTTTAAAGAATCTATTTCTAATGAAACCGAATCTATTTTTTGTGCATAAGCGGTAAAATTCTCTTTAGTCTTGGTTTGTAAAGCAAGCTTTGAAAGACTCTCAGCCTCATACAACTGTGTTAATAATGAGCCAGTTTTAATTAATTTCACATCATTTTCACCAGAGGTATCTGTAGATAAATACGATCTAATTTCAGAAAGAATAAAAACACCTGAGATAAGTGCTAACCCTCCTAAAATTAAATAACTTAAAACTATTCGTAATGTAAATTTTTTCTTTGATTTATTTTTTTGCATACCTATAATCTAGTATAATACTTACGTTTTTAAAGCTAAAATGGTTGGTATTAGGTTGTTAATTAAAAGTTTAAGTTTTAGATAAAATTAAAAATAAGATTCATCTATTTTTTATAAAATTTTGTCTTGCAAATATAAAATGAGATTGTACATTTGTGGCATCTCAAAGGGGTGCTAAATCTAAAACTATATTCAGGTAATTATTGAATAGCGTTTAAGATGAAGCTGAGATTATACCCAATGAACCTGGGCAGGTAATGCTGCCAAGGGATGCGTAAATCGCCATTAGGAACGTGTACGGTTTCTTATTTTAATAGCGCTGTTAAAATAAAAGCCAAAAATCTAATATTAACAAGAATAACAGCCCCTTTTATTCGTCACTAAATTATAGTACGAATGAAACTGCTTATTTCAAATTTTAATTTTTTTGTCGTCAATTTTCTATGCGGCAATATGCGATTAATAAAAACTAACAAAAAATATCGCATTAACATTTTAGTATCAATATGTGCCATTTTTGGACTTATAGAAAGTACCATGGCGCAAGAACAAACATTAGATTCTCTAGAAGGTAAAAAAGTAGTTCTAGATGAAGTATTTGTTTCAGCTATTCGAGTAACTAAACAGTCTCCTGTAACATTTTCTAATTTATCAAAAGAGCAAATTAAACCTAGAAATTTAGGACAAGATATTCCTATTTTAATGAATTTTTTGCCATCAGTGGTTACTACTTCTGATGCGGGTGCTGGTGTTGGATATACTGGCATACGAGTTCGTGGTAGCGATGCTACTAGAGTAAATGTTACTATTAACGGAATACCTTATAATGATTCTGAATCGCATGGCACTTTTTGGGTAAATATGCCTGATTTTTCATCGTCAACAGAAAGCCTACAATTACAACGTGGGGTTGGTACTTCAACTAATGGCGCTGGTGCTTTCGGAGCTAGTTTAAATTTACTTACAGATGCAATTTCTGAGGATGCTTATGCTCAAATTTCATCGTCAATAGGTAGTTTTGGTACATTGCGTAACAATATAAAGTTTAGCACCGGACTGATGAATAATCAAGTTGAGGTTTCTGGAAGACTGTCTAAAATTAATTCTGATGGATATATTGATAGAGCTTTTTCAGATTTAGATTCTTATTTTTTACAAGCCGCTTTTAAAGATGATAATACGTTAATTAAAGCCTTACTTTTTGGAGGTCATGAAATCACATATCAATCTTGGAATGGAATAGATGCCGAAACTTTAAAAGACAATAGAATCTACAATTCTGCAGGAGAATATACAGATGAAAACGGCGATACACAATATTATGACAAAGAAGTAGATAACTACAAACAAGACCATGCACAATTACTATGGAATGAGCGTTTAAGTGCTAATTGGAGTACAAATCTTGCTTTGCATTATACTAGAGGTCGTGGCTATTTTGAACAATTTAAAGAAGATGAAGATTTTGAAATTTATGGTTTCACCCCAATAAATGTTGATGGTCAAGAAGTAAATACGACAGATATTGTTAGAAGGCGTTGGTTAGATAACAATTTTTATGGAACCGTTTTTTCTGCAAATTACAATAATAAAAGCCTAGATTTTATTATTGGTGGTGGATGGAACAAATACGAAGGCGATCATTTTGGAGAAGTTATATGGGCTAGGTATGCTAGTAATAGCAGTATAAGAGACCGTTATTATGATGATAGTTCAACAAAAACAGATTTTAATTTATTCAGTAAAATAAATTATAGCTTAGATGAAAAATGGAGTCTGTTCGCCGATATGCAATACAGAACTGTTGAGTATAAAGCAAACGGAGATGATACGGGTCTTGTTGATGACAATTTTAATTTTTTTAATCCGAAAGCAGGTATAACGTATGATCTAAACATTAATAATAATCTTTATTTTTCTTATGCCGTCGCCAATCGTGAACCTAACAGAAATGATTATGAAGGCGGTAACCCAAAGCCAGAAAAACTGAATGATTTTGAACTAGGGTGGCGATATGTTGCATCAAATATTCAATTGAATACGAATGTATATTATATGCACTATAAAGATCAGTTGGTTTTGACTGGAGAATTGAATGACGTTGGCGCACCATTACGTGAAAATGTTGGTGATAGTTATCGATTTGGACTAGAATTAGATGCAAATATTAAATTAGGAGATAAATTTCAAATAACTCCAAATGTAGCATTAAGCACAAATAAGAATGTAGATTTTGTTTTTGTTAGAGATGGTGTTTTAGAGGAATTAGGAAATACGAATATTGCATTTTCACCAGATATTATTATAGGAAATAGATTTAGTTATTTACCTAATAAAAAAATTCAAATATCATTATTAACCAAACATGTTGGAGAACAATATATGGGAAATATAGATTCTGAGTTTTCTAAATTAGATGCATATTCTCAGACAGATTTTAATATACAGTATGAGATTGAGACAAAATCATTTGTTAAAAGTATTGTCTTATCTGGATTAGTAAATAATATTTTTGATAAAAAATATAGCTCTAACGGCTATTTTGGTTCTTATGATTATGAAGATGCTTCTAGTCCGACAGGCACTACTACAGATTTTTATTCAGGATATTACCCACAAGCAGGGATTAATTTTTTAGTTGGAGCTACTTTAGTTTTTTAAATTAATTAGCTTTGTTTTCACTTAGGAGAATTTCAATTTATTTGAAATTCTCCTTTTTTATAGCTTCAATATTTTACTTTTGTTTGTATAAAATTTGAAGAGAATGAGTACGTTAATTAAATGGGGTATTATAGGATGTGGTGCAGTAACAGAAGTTAAAAGTGGCCCGCCTTATCAACAAACACCTGGTTTTAATTTAACGGCTGTTATGCGTAGAGATCTTGATAAAGCAAAAGATTTTGCTAAGCGTCATGGCGTACCTAAGTTTTATTCAGATGTAGAAAGTTTAATAAATGACAAAAATGTTGATGCAATTTATATAGCAACTCCACCAGATACTCATAAATTATATGGCTTGCTAGTTGCTGAAGCAGGCAAACCATGCTGTATAGAAAAACCATTAGCGCCATCATATGAAGATGGTCTAGCCATTGTAACTGCTTTTAAGAAAAAAAACACCCCCTTATTTGTTGCCTATTATAGAAGGTCTTTGCCTCGTTTTTTGCAAATTGAAAAATGGCTAAAGGCAAATGAAATAGGAACTGTTAGACATATTAATTGGTCTTTTTCAAAACCTGCAAATGATATAGATTTAAGTGGAGCTTATAATTGGCGAACTGATGCAAAGGTTGCTCCTGGAGGGTATTTTGATGATTTAGCAAGTCATGGCTTAGATTTATTTACGTATTTATTAGGTAATTTTAAAACTGTTTTTGGTTTGAGTACAAACCAGCAGAATCTATATACGGCAAAAGATGCAATTACCTCTTGTTGGATTCATGAAAATGGCATTACAGGACAAGGAAGTTGGAATTTTGGAGGTTTTAAAAAAGATGATAAAGTAGAAATTCTTGGAAGTGAAGGAAAAATAATTTTTTCGGTTTTTGAAGAAAATGATGTTGTTTTAGAAAATAAAAATGGGATAAAACAATTATTTATTGAGAACCCTAAACATGTACAACAATACCATGTAGAAAACTTAAAAGCAGATTTAATTGATAAGAAAAAGCATCCTTCTACTGGAGAAACAGCATTGCACACAAGTTGGATAATGAGTGAAATTTTGAAATAGGAGTATCTTTATTATTCTTAATTTGTAACAGAAATTATATTTCCACTAGCTGTAACTCTATATTCTAGCATATTATAAAACTTCTGACCATCTCCTAATTTAGTTAATAATTGCCCAGTAAATAAACTGTAATTATAATCATCACATGCACAGGTAACCGAATTTTTGCTCTTATCTAGCGTCATGGTTGAACAATTATTTGGAGTATGGTTTGGGCAGCTAGCCTCAAAAGCTCGATATCCTGCAAATGCAGAAATTGTTTTAATTACAAAAATACCACGTGTTCCTGCTTGCTGATTTCCTACATAAATAGCACTTCCTTCATTAGTCAAATCACTATATGAAGGTAAATTTGTATTGATATCAAATCGGAAGCCAAATTCTTGTAAATACGGATTCCTATTAGAACTATTCGTATCACAAGCAAATACTATAATCAATAAAAAAAGGCCTAATATTTTGTGCATGGCAACTTTGCTATTTTAATAATACGCCAACAAAGTTGAGCAAAAAAAATGTATATTTGTCTTAAATCCTCTATAAAAAAGAGGATTTTCTTATTTTATAAAACGTTATCATCATGAGTACAACATCTTATTATACCGCCGAAGGATTAAAGAAATTGAGAGATGAGCTTAATCAACTTAAAGATATAGAACGACCAAAAGCTTCAAGAGCTATTGCCGAGGCAAGAGATAAAGGTGATTTGTCAGAAAATGCAGAATATGATGCTGCTAAAGAAGCGCAAGGTCTTTTAGAACTAAGAATTTCTAAATTAGAAGAAACCTATGCAAATGCAAGATTAATTGATGAATCTCAGTTAGATACTTCTAAGGTTTTAGTACTTTCTACTGTAAAGTTAAAAAACCAGAATAATGGTGCTGAAATGAAATATACCTTAGTAGCTGAAAGTGAAGCTGATTTAAAAACAGGAAAAATTTCAGTTAGTTCACCTATTGGTAAAGGGTTATTAGGTAAAAAGGTTGGAGAGATTGCTGAGATAACTATTCCAAACGGAGTGCTTAAACTTGAAATTTTAGAGATAACGAGAGCTTAAAAACTATTTAAAACTTCACTACTAATGTTTGAATTAACTTATAGATCTGTTGCTAGTTCTTCAATTAGTGAAAAAGATATTTTAGAAATTTTAAATGAAGCAAAAACCTTTAATTTTCAAAATAATATTACAGGCTGTCTTGTTTTTTATGACAATCATTTTATTCAAATTTTAGAAGGTGATGAAAATATAATAAAACAAATATTTTCAAAAATAGTTATTGATTCAAGGCATAGTAATGTTCAAGTACTTTCTGAAGGTATAAAAAAGGAAAGATTTTTTCCAGATTGGAATATGGCCTATTCAGATATGAATGAAACTTTAGAGATAAATGTTGAGGTGAAAAATTATGCAAATAATCTTTTGTTATTATCTGAATTTATAGATAAACCTACAACTACATTAAAAATGTTTTGGGCAGGCATAAATAGATTAATTGCTAATCCTGCTATCTAAAAAATTTAAAAACATATAAGATGGCTAGTATATTTACTAAAATTATAAACGGAGAAATTCCTTGCTATAAAATAGCTGAGAATGATGATTTTTTTGCCTTTTTAGATATTAATCCAAATGCAAAAGGACACACGCTTTGTATTCCTAAAAAAGAAGTAAATAAAATTATGGACTTAGATGAAGCTACCTATATGGGTTTAATGGCTTTTTCTAGAAAAGTGGGAAAAGCGCTTGAAAATGCAATTGATTGTAAAAGAGTAGGAATGACCGTTATTGGGTTAGAAGTTCCACATGTTCATGTGCATTTAATTCCTTTAAATGAAATGAAAGAGGCTACTTTTCAACATAAGGTTTCTTTTACAGACGAAGAATTTAAAAATATAGCTGATAAAATCAGATCAGAAATCAGTTAATTTTTACTTTAAATTCATCCAATATCTTTGTGTATTCTTTTTTTTGATACCAGTCGTTAAAAACTAATTCATAATTGGTTATATCAAAACTACCAAAATCAAAATCTCTGTATTTTTCTATTACTTTCAAAAATGCATCATGTTTTTTAATGTCTGATTTGAACCTTACAATTGTTGAATGAGCAGTCATTATTTTGTAACGTTTATCCATTGAATTTTCTAAATTGCTAGTAGCAAAATTAACTCTTAAGTTATTTCGTATAGCATTCAAGGTATCATTTTCAGGAAAACCCTTTAGCATAATACACGAATTTGAAGCAGTAATACCTTTAAAATGTACTTTAGTTTTCTCGGTATTATTTATACTCAAGTTAATAAGTTTACTATATTCTGAAATAGTAATGTTGTTTAAATCAAAACCGTCATAACAAGAAATTATAGACATTATAGTAATATGAATATCGGATAAAGGATAATAATATTGGTTAGGATCTATTTTATGAAGTTCTGTTGTAAATTTTGAAATCTCTTTTTTTACTAAATCATTAGGTCTTATTAATAAAGTTATTCCTCTTCTTTGATCAGATTCTGAATCAATTAAAGGGTCTATTTCAATTTTTTTTTGATTGAATTTTAATAAAGCTTCTGACCATAATTTTTCGTAATGAAGGTCCAAATCCATTTTTTTATAATCTTTAATCGTATTCAATTTTAAACCAATCCTCCTTCTAAAAACAAATAAACTCCTACTGCAATTAAAATAATAAGCACTAATATTAATATATAAAATAGGCTAGTGAATTTAATTGATGTTCTTTTAGGAACTGCCATTTTTTGATAATACTCATAAACTCGCTCAATATCAGGAGTCCATGTAACTGGATAGATTAGCGTAAAACATTTTTTGCACTTTAGTTCTGAGGTAACTTCATTTGTAGTTTTATGTACAAATTTTCCGTAAGAATGTTTTTGATAGAACGATAATTTTAGCTCTTGATTAAAACATTCTGGGCAGTTGTTTGTTAAATCTGCTTCTTTTATAACTTCCATTTTTATCTTAGCCATAACCTACAAATTAAGTTTAAAAGACATTTTCATTATAGTCCCTTCTTTGCTAGAAGAAAGCACTTTTATTTTCCCTTTATGATATTCTTCTACAATACGTTTTACTAGTGATAAACCCAATCCCCAACCTCTTTTCTTTGTGGTTACACCAGGGTTAAAAATTGTATTAAAATCTCGTTTTAATATTCCATGACCAGTATCAGAAACTAAAATTACAGCATTGCTGCCTTCTTTTAAAATTTCGATACTAATACTTCCTTTACCTCGCATTGCATCAATTCCGTTTTTAACCAAATTTTCAATAGTCCATTGGTATAATGATCTATTCAAAAGTACAGGCAATGTCTCGACCTTACTATCAAATGAAAATAGAATTAATTTAGAGCTTCGCAGTTTAAGATAATCAAAAGCGTTTTTTGTTTCGGTAACAATATCGTATTCTTCTAAAATGGGGAGCGATCCAATTTTAGAAAAACGCTCAGTGATGGTTTCTAAACGAGAAATATCTTTCTCTATCTCATTAGTAATATTCGGATTAATATTTTCAGCCTTCAAAAGCTCATTCCAACCAAGTAATGAAGTAAGTGGGGTTCCAATTTGATGCGCAGTTTCTTTAGCCATTCCTGCCCATAATTTATTCTGTTCAGATGATTTATTGGTTTTGAAAAAGAAATAAATAACTGCTCCAAAAAGAAAAATAATTAGCAAAAGTGCTATAGGGTAATATTTTAGTTTGTTTAAAACCTCAGAATTTCCATAATATAAAGTTGCAAGATCTTCACCCTTGTAATCTATCTTTATAGGGGTATTTTCACTTTCAAATTTCTTTATTTTTTTTTGGACTAATACGGTGTCAGTAGCTACTTCTTTAGGCATATTACTAACTTTAATAGCGCCATCTCTATTTACCAAAATCATTGGAGTAGAAGTGTTGTTCTGAAATATTTTAAGGGGCAAATTACCAGGATCAGCATCTGCGGGTAACGACTGTAATTCTACCAAGGCACTTGCCCATATTTCTACTTTATTACGTTCTTCTTCTTTAAATTTTTTGAAAAAGCTATTTGTATTCCATAATATCAAACTAACAATAACAAAAGATGCTACTTGTAGAATTATGGTAGTAGTTTTTTTTTCAGGGTTAAAGTTCATCCAAATAAATGGTTAATAATACTTACAATATAACGCATTTTGTTAAAAGATATTCTATACTAATTGATGAATGCTAATTTTCATTTATGGGACTAATTTATGTACTTTTGTACTACTATGCGAGAAATGATTTCTGTATCTACAAATGATATTACTACAGCAAAGTTGCATGGATATCTATTAGGGGCTGTTGGGCCTAGGCCTATAGCTTTTGCAAGTACTTTAGATGAGAAAAAAAGGCCTAATCTTTCGCCGTTTAGTTTTTTTAATGTGTTTAGTGCTAACCCACCAATTTTAATTTTTTCACCTTCCAGACGCGTTCGTGATAATACTACAAAGCACACACTTGAAAATATAATTAAAACAAAAGAGGTTGTCATTAATGTTGTGAATTTTGATATTGTGCAACAAATGTCTTTATCTAGTACAGAGTATCCAAAAGGAGAAAATGAATTTAAAAAGGCAGGATTGACCATGCTAAAATCAGATTTAGTGAAGCCTTTTCGGGTAGCTGAATCACCTGTTCAATTTGAGTGTAAGGTTATAAAAGTAGAAGCACTAGGTGAAAATGGAGGAGCTGGAAATTTAATTTTTTGTGAAGTAATTAAAATTCATGTTGATGCCTCAATTTTAGATGAAAGCGGAAATATTGATCAACATAAAATAGATTTAGTAGCTCGAATGGGAGGTAATTGGTATAGTAGAGCTAATAAAGGCCTTTTTGAAGTGCCAAAACCGCTATCGACTATAGGTATTGGAATTGATGCTATTCCTGAAGAAATTAGGTATAGCAAAATTTTGACAGGTAATGATTTAGGTATGTTGGGTAATATAGAAAAAATACCTTCTATAGCTGAAGTTCAAGATTTTATAACTTCAAATATTAGCATACGAACATTAATTAGTGCAGATGATAAAAATCAATTACATCAAAAAGCACAGGAATATTTACATAAAAATGACGTACTTTCCGCTTGGAAAGTATTATTATCAAATTAAGAGAAAATGGAAGTACAAGGAAAAGTAAAAATGGTTGGTGAAACACAAACCTTTGGAACTAACGGTTTTAGAAAAAGAGAAGTAGTTGTAACTACAGAAGAACAGTATCCACAGCATATAATGGTTGAATTTGTTCAAGACAAATGTGATTTATTGAATACAATAAGTGTTGGTCAGCCTGTAAAAATAGGTATTAATCTACGAGGTAGAGAATGGGTTAATCCTCAAGGGGAGACTAAATATTTTAACTCTATACAAGGTTGGAGAATTGAAACTTCACAAGCAGATGCTAGCAATTCTGGAATGCCACCGGTACCACCAATGGATTCTTTTCAACCTGCAGATGATTTAAATGAGGAAGATCATGATGATCTACCCTTCTAAAAACAACTATTAAAATTTAAAAAACCTATCCTATTCAAAAATAGATAGGTTTTTGTTTTTTATAATGAATTATGTATCTTAAAATAAGATTCATAACGGACTTTAAGTACTATTTTTATGTTTTTTCTTTCCGATGCTTTAGAATTTCCTTCAATTGAAAGTGCAAATCCAGAAGGTTTATTAGCTGCTGGAGGGGATTTATCTCCCGAAAGAATACTATTGGCATATAAAAATGGAATTTTTCCCTGGTTTAATGAAGATTCTCTGGTATTATGGTGGAGTCCAGACCCTAGAATGGTATTGTTTCCAGAGAAAGTGAAAATTTCAAAGAGTATGCGCAAAGTTTTACAAAGCGATCAATTTAGATTAACTAAAGACACTTGTTTTGAGCATGTTTTAGAGTCATGTTCTAGGGTTAAAAGAATAGGGCAAGACGGCACTTGGATTACTCCAAATATGAAAAAAGCCTATATTAAACTTCACGAATTAGGAATTGCAAAATCATACGAAGTATGGGAAAAAGATGATTTAGTAGGTGGTTTATATGGTATAGATTTGGGCCATGTTTTCTGTGGAGAAAGTATGTTCAGTACTGTGAGTAATGCTTCAAAATTTGCCTTTATTCATCTAGCTCAAGAACTAAAATTAAAAAACTATAAACTTATTGATTGCCAAGTATATACTGAGCATTTAGAACGCCTAGGTGCTGAAGAGATTACACGAAAAGAGTTTATTAAATTTTTAAAATAACACATAAAGGTTAATATAATACATGGTCATAATTTGGCGGAAGCGATTTTCTACTACTTTTAAAAACACCTTCTGCATCAAATAGTATTTGAAATTGTTCTTTATGTGTGTTCATTTTTCCAGCAATTAATAATTCATACTGTAAAGAAGGTAACATTAAATTTTGAAATGCGTTCTTAAAAGTTACATCAACCTCATTGTTTGCAGCATACTTTTGTTGAATATTTTTTATTTTATAAGATTTAAAGCTGTCTTCTAAATAACTAGTAATAGTTTCAAAAGAATCATTTGGAATGTCAACGCTTTTAATCTGTACTTTTATATTATCTAAATCCCCATCTTTATTAAAATCAATGGAATACCATAGTCGATCTTCTTTAAACTTTGCTTTAAAAGTGATTTTAAGACTGTCAATTTCTTTATAAAATTTAATTTTTTTTGAATCGACTATTTTTTCTTGAATTAAATCTGATGCCTTTGCAGGAAAATCTGTTTTATTTATACGATGTTCACGTTCATATTTTTCTTGCGAAAAAAGTAATGAAAAGTTAAAGCATAGAAATACTAAAAAAAGACTAAACTTCATCATACCTAAAACAATTAATTTCGTGATCATTAACCATACCCGTAGCTTGCATGTGAGCATAAATTACGGTACTACCTACAAATTTAAACCCTCTTTTTTTTAAATCTTTACTAATAGCATCTGATAGCTCAGTATTTGCTGGGGCATGTTTGTAATTTTCAATAGCATTTTTAATAGGCTTTCCATTAATAAAACCCCAAATGTAGTTGCTAAAACTGCCAAATTCTTCTTGGATTTTTATAAACGATATGGCATTAGAAACTGTTGCACGAATTTTAAGTTTATTTCTAATTATTCCTTCATCTTGTAATAAAGAAGCGATTTTCTGTTCATCATATTGAATAATTTTTTTATAATCAAATTGGTCAAAAGCCTTTCTAAAGTTTTCACGTTTTCTAAGAATTGTAATCCAACTTAATCCTGCCTGAAAGGTCTCTAAAATTAAAAACTCAAATAATTTAGCATCATCTTTAACAGGCACGCCCCATTCTAAATCATGATAAGTTTCGTATAAAATATCGCCTTTACACCATCCACATCTGTGTTTTTCCATAAGGTAAATATCTAAAATTTAAAGTTACATAAGTAATAGAAACTTTTAATAAATATTGAATAATTTTGATTTATAATTTTCATTAAAATTGATGTAAATTATTTCAATGTTTCTAGAAAGAAAATAGTATTTTAATAAAATTACTTTGACACTATTTTATGCCAAATAAGAAAACAAAAGGATTTAGATTATTGGGTCACGGTGGGGCTTACCTAAAACGATCTCGAAAACTGAGAATAAGTTTTAAATCGTTTTTTAAAGATATTTTTTTCATTGTTTTAGGCATTTTTTCTGCTGCTTTTGGGTTAGAAAGTTTTCTGTTACCAAACCGTTTCATAGATGGCGGAGCAACTGGAATTTCATTATTAGCTACAGAAGTTTTTTCATTACCCTTGCCTATATTAATTCTTGTAGTAAACATACCTTTCTTAATTTTAGGATATAACGTAATAGGTAAAACTTTTGCTATAAAAGCTACAATTGCAATTCTTGGTTTGGCAATAGTTCTTTCCACAGTACATTTTCCAGAAATTACTCAAGATAAATTATTAGTTGCTGTTTTTGGAGGTTTTTTTTTAGGAGCAGGCATCGGATTGTCAATACGAGGAGGCGGAGTATTAGACGGAACTGAAGTTTTAGCTATTTATTTAAGTAGAAAGTTAGGCACCACAATAGGAGATATTATTATTTTAATCAACATTATTATTTTCTTGGCAGCTGCATACTTACTTTCAGTTGAAACCGCTTTATATTCTATGTTAACTTACTTATCTGCATCAAAAACACTTGACTTTGTTGTTGACGGGATAGAAGAATATAATGGTGTGACAATTATATCTACTAAAAGTGAAGAAATAAGACTTATGATTACTGAAAAGTTAGGTCGAGGTGTAACTGTTTATCGTGCAAAAGGAGGATATGGTAAACTAGGAATACAAAATGAGTATGATGTTATTTATACAGTAATTACGCGTTTAGAAATACGAAAATTGAATATTGAAATATCTAAAATAGATGCATCTGCTTTTGTGGTTATGAATAGTATTAATGATACTAGGGGAGGGATGATAAAAAAAAGACATTTGTAAGTTTTCTTTTCTATTTGCTACAAATATGATTTAATTCAGTTTTTATAAATTGAAAGCATTTTATTTTTGTAGTAAATAAATTTATGATGGATATACTAGAAGAAAAATCAATAACACAAGTTTTAAAAGAAAGTTTATCAAAAGCAATTTCATATGGTGATTATCGCATTCTCGTAGCGCAACTTGCTATAGATGGAAAATCGACTAGTCCTTTTCAAAATGAAGCACTTACTAAATATACGTTGCTGAATGATAAACGCATGAAGCGTTTAGATAAGACACTTAAATTTTCAGATAGCATAATTTCAAAAATAAAAAAGATTGATAAAAAAGTAACTTGGTTAGTACTTACCGAAAGTTGGTGTGGTGATGCAGCACAGACGATGCCTGTTATGAATAAAATTGCGGAATTAAATTCAAATATAGATTTTAAAGTGGTGTTTAGAGATGAAAATTTAGCACTTATGAATCACTTTTTAACCAATGGTACTTTATCAATTCCTAAATTAATAATGATTGATGATGCAACAAATGCTATTTTTTCAGATTGGGGACCTAGGCCAAGTATTGCTACAAAAATGGTAGATATTTACAAAAAGAAGAATGGTGTTTTAACAGATGAATTTAAACAAGAACTTCAACTTTGGTATACAAAAGATAAAGGTCAAAATACAGTAGAAGATTTATTATCGTGCCTTCTCTTGAAATAAATAAGTGATTGTTCCCTTTTGGTTTTCTTTTGTAGCAGTATTAAATCGTGCTTTTAGTGCATATTTAATTGCATTTTCAATTAAGCAACCATTTTCATTAGAAGAACTTTTTTTGTTAAAATCTGCCTCAATAACATTTCCTTGTCCATCAACAACAATATTTACTACAATTCGTCCTCCCTCAATACAAGTATAAATAGGTACTGGTAAGCTATAATGCGTTCTATCTATTAGAGAATAAGAAATAGAGGTTCTTCTTTTTGCTAAATTATTTGTAGGAACATCTTTTTGAGCTTCACGTTCTCCAAGCAATTCTTTTGCTTCTTGACGCTTTTTTTTAAGTTCTTTTAAACTTGATGCATATTCACCAGAATCTGAGGTTAAAAGATCGGAAGGTTCATCGCTATCAGAACTGCTTTGTACTTCTTCCATTAATTCATCAAGTGTTTTCAAAGGTTCAGGATTACCATAACTTGCTTTAGCAGTTTCATTATAAGCCATATGACTTTTTATAGCATCTAATTTTGCTTGCTCTTGTAATTCTTGTTCTTTTTCTGCAATAATTTCTTCCGGGTCATCTTCTAACATTGCCATTTCAATAATGTACTCCTCTTTTTCCTTGCCTCCTAAATGTATGTTGTATAATACCAACACCATAATAGCCATGGAAAAAAAGGTTATTAATAAAGAAAGTTGACTTCGGTTTAAATTCATAATCCTATAACCACTTTTTAAGCAAATTATTTTAATACTATCGTCAAAAAGTAACGATAAATGACTTTTTAATAGTTTTTCTTCTTAAAAAGAATTCATTAATTTATTAAAATCTTCTGTAGTTGTAGCATTATTTACGTTATAATCTCCTATTTTGGTTCTTCTCAACTCTGATAAATAACCACCAGACCCTAGCGCCTTACCAAAATCATTGGCTAATGAGCGTATATAAGTTCCTTTACTGCACACAACCCTAAATGAAATATTAACATTTTTTATATGCGTAATTTCAAATTCAGAAATTGTGATAAGGCGTTTTTTTATTTCAACCTCTTTTCCTTCTCTCGCATATTCATACAATCTTTTTCCGTCTTTTTTTAAAGCTGAAAAAACAGGTGGTACTTGTTCTACCTCACCAATGAATTGAGATGTAGTATCAATTATTAATTTTTCGGTGATATGATGCGTTGGGAAGTTTTCATTTACTTCAGTTTCTAAATCGAAAGAAGGTGTTGTAGCCCCAATAGTAATCGTTCCTGTATATTCTTTTGCTTGACCTTGAAGTTCATTAATTCGCTTGGTGAATTTCCCTGTACAAATTAAAAGTAGTCCTGTTGCTAAAGGATCTAAAGTTCCTGCATGCCCTACTTTTATCTTTTTGAGATCAAATTTTTTTCGAATACTCCATTTAATAGAATTAACTGCTTGAAAAGAAGACCATCCTAAAGGTTTGTCTATTAAAAGTAATTGTCCTTCTAAAAAATCCTCTTTAGTCACTAAATTACAGTTAATGGGTGTACAAAATAATGAATGGCTAATATGGCTAATCCAACTATTATTCGGTAATAGCCGAATAGTTTAAATCCGTTTCTACTTAAATATCCTATAAATGTTTTAATAGCTAAAAGAGCAACTAAAAAGCCAATTACATTACCAATGATTAATAAGTTTACTTGGTCATCTGTTAATGTGAATCCTGCTTTATAATAATCGTAACTTTTTTTTAATGTAGCGCCTAACATGGTTGGAACCGCCAAAAAGAATGAAAATTCTGCTGCGGCAGTTCTTGATAATTTTTGGGACATACCACCAACAATACTAGCGCCACTTCTTGAAACACCAGGAATCATTGCTAAACATTGGAAAAATCCAATTTTTAATGCTGTTCCGTAACTAATTTCTGTATTTTCTGAATCCCCAAACCAGTCATCAACCTTTAAAAGAATAAATCCACCTATAACTAATGAGATTGCTACTGTAATTGGGTTTTCTAAAAGTGAATCTATAACATCACTCAAAAGTAAGCCTAAAATGACAGCAGGAATAAAAGCAACTAAAAGCTTCAAATAAAAATCTACACTTTGAAAAAATCGTTTAAAATATAAAACAACTACAGAAAGTATAGTGCCTAATTGAATGACAATGGTAAATAGTTTTGTAAAATCTTCGTGTGCAATTCCAAAAAAAGAAGATGCAATAATCATGTGACCTGTTGAAGATACAGGCAGATATTCGGTTATTCCTTCAATAATTGCAAGAATAATAGCTTGTAGTAAGTCCAAAATTTATTTTTTCTTATTAGGATTCAACAAAATAGCATAGATCTCTATTCCCAAACCAATAAGTACTAAAGTTGGTGCTAATCTAATTCTTCTGAAATTATATATTTCTTCGTTAAATACATTAGGGTCGTCACTACCTCCGCCACTCATAAGGATAAAACCTAGAGCTATAAAAGCTAAACCAATAAACATGAATAGATAGTTTTTCTTTTGAAAAATAAATTCTTGTTTTGATTCTTGACTTACTTTGTTGTTTTTATTCGCCATGATGCAAATTTAATAATATAATTCGTCTGTTCTAAGATTTAAAAAACGTTGGGTTGCAAAATAGGTGCTAATTAGTGAAATAATAAGCCCTAAAACAAAAACACCAACAAATAGAAACACCAATAGTAATGGATCGTCTGTCAGCCCAAGCTCAGGAAAATTTTCATTTACATAGTATAAAACTCCTGCTAGCGTTATCATTGCTAATAATGCCCCAAGCATACCAAGTTTAATATTGGTCCATATAAATGGTTTCCGAATAAATAGTTTAGTCGCTCCAACCATTTGCATTGTTTTAATAATAAAACGCTTTGAGTAAATGGATAATCGAATAGAACTGTTAATTAGCAATACGGCAATAAAGGTAAAAATACCACTAGCAACCAATATCCAAAAGCTTATTCTTTTTACGTTATCATTCAGAAGTCCAATTAAGGGCTTGTCATAACTTACTTCTTCAACATAATCTTTTGCACTTATTTCTGTAGCAATTTCTTCTAACTGTTCTGGGGTTACGAAATCTGCTCTTAATTGAACATCAATTGAATTTTTTAAAGGATTGTAACCTAAAAAATCTTGAAAATTCTCACCAATATCTTCACTATGCTTTTCGGCAGCTTCTTCTTTTGAAACATAAATAGCAGCCTTTGTATAATCAGCCATCACTAAACTTTTTTGAAGTTGATCAACTTCAACTTGCTTAGCATTGTCTTTTAAAAAAACCGAAATGGTAATTTGTTCTTTAAAATGATCCGCCATTTTTTTTGTATTCAAGACTAAAAGACCTAAAATACCTAAAAGAAAAAGTACCAATCCAATACTTAAAACCACCGAGAAGTAGCTAGATATTAATTTCCTTTTTTGATAGCGTTCAAAAGATTTACTCATAATTAGTGAAAACGTTTTGTAAAAATAGGAAAGTAAATTTAATCTGAAATAACAGTTAACAGTTTGCTATGCTTTTATCCTATGTTTTTTTAAAAAATAAGAAAAAACTATCGTTTTAAAGCAAAATGGCCTTTAAAAATACTGCCATCTACTTTTATTGAATACCAATAATCATCTGCGGGCAAATCTTTGTTATTGTACCTGCCATTCCAACCAAAATTAGCATCAAGAATGGTTTTTAAAAGTTTTCCATAACGATCATAAATAGTGATTTCATATGAGTTATAAAATTCTATTCCCCCAACAATAAATGTATCGTTAGTATTATCTCCATTTGGAGTAAAGAACTTCGGGATTACAAAATGTATAAATTCTAAATTAATTGTGCCACAACCGTTTTTTTCTCTAACTGATACGGTATAAAATCCACCTTCAATATTTTCAAAAATAGGATCGTCTTGGTAGTTTACACCATCAATAGAAAATTCAAAATCTCCCTCATTTTCGGTAGTAACAATAATCGTATAATCATCAGAGACAACACTTTTAATTATAGGAATATCAATTTGTGTAAGGATAATAGTTTTGATACTCGAACAATTACTACTGTTTGTAACCCTTACAGTGTAGGTGCCTTCAGTTGAAACAGTTATATTTTCTGTTGTTTCTCCTGTATTCCATAAATAGTTTACGTTTTGAACGTTTGCAGATAAATCTATGGTCGAATTTTCACAAAAAGTTAAAGTCTCATCAGTAACGACAGGTAAATCTATAAATTGAATAGTGACAGGTGTTCTACCATTTGATGGACAATCTCCTAAAACACTTCGCGCTTCTGCGTAATAAGTTCCCGGTGTTGTGGGATTGTAAGTGGAGCTATGCTCTTGAAGTAAAGAACCTCCAGTTGATGCATCATACCAGTTTACGGTCGTATTTATAGGCACGGTTACACTAACTATTTTAGGGTCATTTATACAAGCTTCAACATCTCCATTACTTATAGGATTGTTGGGTTGGGCTATAATGAGAATGTCAAATATTTCAGAAACTGAACTACAAAGTTGACTGGCTAAATTAATAGGATCTTCTGCTACTTTAACTCTGTAATAAGAAGATGTTGATAATAAAGGTGTTGTATAAGTTTGGTTGGTTTCTCCAAGAATATCAGTCCAATTTGTACCATCAGAGCTTTCTTGCCATTGATAGGCATGTGTGGTGTAAATTGAAAAATCTGGCTCTGCTGTTAATTGTGCAGAAACAGGGCCATTTGCAGCGCAAGCTTCTATATGTGTTTCATTTTGAGTGTCTTTTATCTCTATAAAATCTCCACAAGTTTTAAATACAATATCGTCTATGGCTAAGTCATTTCCGCAACCACCTACACCATTGTTTATCATTTTAAGAATTACTGAAGTTTGTCCGGGAATAGTTTGAAAAACTAATCCGTAGCGCTCCCAAATGACACTTGATTTATTTGAAATATTTCCAGTATCTCCACTCGCTAATAAATTTGTGTCTGTAGCATCCCAAATTTGAAACTTTACATTAATTGGTATGCCATTCCCTCCACAATCACCCATACGGAGTAAGTTGACTAACCATGATGAAAATTCATAAGAAGTATTTTCACAAAGTCCTGTCACGGTTCTTCTGTAAAATTCCCCAGCAGTATAACTGGCGTTTACAATAAAGCATTTTCCGTTAACATCGCCAGTATGGTCATTTGCTTCATGCCAACTAAAAAAAGAAGTAGAGTTAGCAATTGTATAGCTCCCGTCTTCTGGCCTACCATTAGTAAACGTATACGATGTTGTGCCTGCTGGTAATGCAGGACCAGCAGTTGTGCCTGTGCCAAAGGTTTCAGTAAAAATAGGGTCTCCAGAATTACCATTGCAAAACCCTAACTGAGCTGTGGAATTCTGAGTATATAATCCTAAAAGTATAAATAAACCTAAATAAGCATTTTCAAATAGTAACTTCACGTTTTAAAGATATGTATTTTGAGTATTCTTCAAATTATTTTTTCGATTATGTTTCGTTTTCTAATGATAAAGGTTGATTTAGACTTGGTGATATTATCTTTTCACCTTTCCTATAATAAACTTATTTTTGCATCACATTTAACCCAACTGGGTTGTTAGAAAAAAGTGATGATGAATTACAATTTCACAGAAATTGAAGCCAAATGGCAAAAATATTGGGCAGAGAACCAAACGTTTAAAGCAGTAAACAATTCTGAAAAAGAAAAGTTTTATGTGCTAGATATGTTTCCTTATCCTTCAGGAGCAGGTTTACATGTTGGGCATCCGCTAGGGTATATTGCAAGTGATATTTATGCACGATATAAAAGACATAAAGGGTTTAATGTGTTACATCCAATGGGGTATGATTCTTTTGGATTACCTGCTGAGCAGTATGCAATTCAAACCGGCCAACACCCTGCAATAACCACAGAAACTAATATTGCTAGATATAGAGAGCAATTAGATAAAATTGGGTTCTCTTTTGATTGGAGTCGTGAGGTGCGTACATCAAATCCGGATTATTATAAATGGACACAGTGGATTTTTATCCAGTTATTTAATTCATGGTATAATAAGGATACTGATAAAGCAGAAGACATTTCTACTTTGAATACTCTTTTTGAAAAAGAAGGAAATGCAAAGGTTAATGCAGTTTGTGATGAGGATATTCAATTTTTTTCTTCGGATGAATGGAAGGCATTTGACAGTAAAAAGAAACAAGAAATAGTACTACAATATAGATTAACATATTTAGCTGAAACCGAAGTAAACTGGTGCCCTGCATTAGGGACGGTTTTGGCAAATGATGAAATTGTAAACGGAGTTTCAGAACGTGGGGGTCACCCCGTTATTCGTAAGAAAATGACCCAATGGAGTATGCGGATTTCTGCGTACGCACAACGTTTATTAGACGATTTAGCCACGGTAGATTGGCCACAGCCTTTAAAAGATTCTCAAACCAATTGGATTGGGAGAAGTCAAGGAGCAAGTGTAACCTTTCAAATCCTCCCCCTATCCCCATCCGAAGGAGTGGGGATAGAGGTTTTCACCACGCGTCCTGATACTATTTTTGGAGTAAGTTTTATGACTTTAGCACCAGAACATGATTTGGTAGCTGCTATAACAACTCCTGAGCAAAAAGCAGATGTTGAAGCCTACATTGAAGCTACAGCAAAACGTTCTGAGCGTGATCGTATGGCTGATGTGAAAACCATTTCTGGGGCTTTTACTGGCGCCTATGCCGAACATCCGTTTACTAAAGAGCCTATTCCGATTTGGATTGGTGATTATGTTTTGGCGGGTTATGGAACAGGAGCGGTAATGTCTGTGCCTTGTGGTGATCAACGAGATTATGATTTTGCGAAGCATTTTAATATTCCCATCCCTAATATTTTTGAAGGCGTAGATATTTCTGAGGAAGCTTTTGCTGATAAAGACAAAACTATTATTACCAATTCTGATTTCTTAAACGGATTACCATATAAGAAAGCCATGAAATTAGCAATTTATGAATTGGAAAAATTAGGACAAGGGCAAGGAAAAATTAACTACCGTTTGCGTGATGCTGTTTTTAGCCGTCAACGGTATTGGGGAGAACCTTTCCCGGTATATTATGTAGATGGAATGCCGCAAATGATTGATGCGAAGCATTTGCCTATTGCATTACCAGAAGTAGAAAAATATTTGCCAACCGAAACTGGCGAGCCGCCGTTAGGGAATGCTAAAAAATGGCATTGGCTACAATATGGTGATAAAGCTGAAATTGTTTCTAAAGAAGAGTTTGAAAATTCCTCTCCTTTGGGGAGGCAAGGTGGGGAATTAGAGTTGAATACCATGCCAGGTTGGGCGGGAAGTAGTTTCTACTTTAACCGCTATATGGATCCGAATAATGAGAATGAAATATTTTCAAAAGAAGCCATAGACTATTGGCAAGATGTAGATTTATATATTGGCGGTAGTGAGCATGCGACGGGGCACTTATTATATGCACGTTTTTGGCAGAAATTCTTATTTGATAAAGGTGTAGTGCCTAAAAAAGAGTTTGCAAAAAAACTCATCAATCAAGGCATGATTACTGGGGAAAGTGCTTTTATGTATAGAGTTGAAACTTACATAAGTTATGATGATGGAAAGGGAAAAAATAAAGAGATTCCAATAGGGGAAATAAAAACAGGTGGTTATTTGTTATCGTATTCATATATTAAAAATTCTGAAGTTCATTCTAGTAATTACGGCAATTTTATTAAAAACGATGAACTTGAAAAAAAACTTACGACAGAATTAAGAGATAAATTTAAGTCTAAGAAATTAGTGGGTATAGAATTGGCTTATCGTGAATACTTAGAAGATTATAATAATTTGTATGTTACTGCTATTTATTTTAGAAAATTACATGTTAATGTTAGTCTTTTAAAAGGGGTGACTAATGAATTGGATATCGATAAGTTTAGAAATGACAATATGTATTCTGATGCTTCTGACTTAGAAATCATTTATGACGAAGATGGGAAATATGTTGTTTCTCGCGAAGTAGAAAAAATGTCCAAATCTAAATACAATGTGGTAAGTCCAGATAGTATTTGTGAAGAGTATGGCGCAGACAGTTTACGTTTGTATGAAATGTTCTTAGGGCCATTAGAGCAATCAAAACCTTGGAATACGGCAGGTATTACAGGTACACACGGTTTCCTTAAAAAATTATGGCGTTTGTATCATGCAGGAGCAGAAGGTGCCTTTACAGTTTCTGATACGGAACCAACAACTGAAAACTTAAAAACATTACATAAAACCATCAAAAAGGTAGAAGAAGATATTGAGAACTTTTCGTTTAATACATCAGTATCTACATTTATGATTGCGGTAAATGAGTTGTCTGCTCAAAAGTGTACAAGTAAAGAAATTTTAGAAGCGTTAATTATATTAATTTCACCTTATGCACCACATATTGCAGAAGAATTGTGGAGTAAATTAGGGCATTCAGAATCTATTTCTACGGCGCCTTTCCCTAAGTTTGATGCATCATATTTAGTAGAAAGTAGTAAAGAATATCCAGTTTCATTTAATGGAAAAATGCGTTTTAAATTAGAGCTTCCGATGGATTTATCTAAAGATGAAATTGAAAAAGCAGTAATGACGCATGAAAAAACGCAACAACAATTAGCAGGGAGAACTCCTAAAAAAGTAATTGTTGTTCCGGGTAAGATTATTAATATAGTCGGATAGGCTTATTATGCTTGTAAAACATTATTTAGAGGTTGTTAAAAATTCATATTTTTATTGGAATATCTGAATTTTAAGCATCGATTTTGGTATTTCTGCAAAACAATAGTCGAGGAATTGTTAAAAGGTTGTTTTTTAGTTATTAGATAACAATTTTACCTCTTTTTGTTTTTTTATTATACGAATTTGTACCAATTTTGGCGCGACTAATTATAATTAAAATTGACACAGGTAGATTGAATTTTTTTATCCAAATAAATTTAATTTGCCTTGTCATTTCTTTTCAAAATAACTGCATATGAAAGTTGGGATTCCTAAGGAAATTAAAAACAATGAGAGTCGTGTAGGGATGACTCCTGGAGGTGTTTTTGAACTTATTAAAAATAATCATGAAGTGTTTGTTCAATCAACTGCTGGAGATAATAGCGGTTTTTTAGATGAGGCTTATATAAATGCAGGGGCGAAAATTCTTGATACTATTGAGGAGATTTATGCTGTTGCAGATATGATTGTTAAAGTCAAAGAACCAATTGCAGAAGAATATAGTTTAATAAAAAAGGGACAAATTGTTTTCACTTACTTTCATTTTGCATCAAGTGAGCCTTTAACAAAGGCAATGATTGAAAGTGGTTCAATTTGTATAGCTTACGAAACAGTTGAAGATAAAGATGGAGGCTTACCTTTATTAACGCCTATGTCTGAAGTAGCAGGAAGAATGTCTATACAACAAGGTGCAAAATATTTAGAAAAACCAGTAAAAGGTCGTGGTCTTTTATTAGGTGGTGTACCAGGCGTTCCTCCGGGGAAAGTTTTAATTTTAGGAGCAGGAGTAGTAGGAATGCAAGCTGCTAAAATGGCAGCAGGTTTAGGTGCTCAGGTAACTATATTAGATATCGATATGAAACGTTTAAGGTATGCAAATGATGTTTTACCATCTAATTGTACTACTTTATTTTCTAATGAATATAATATTAGAGAGCATGTACAAACTCATGATTTGATTATTGGAGGTGTATTGCTTAAAGGTAAAAAAGCACCTAACTTAATTACTAAAGACATGCTGAAGACTATGAAGTCTGGTGCGGTAATCGTAGATGTAGCTGTAGATCAAGGTGGATGTGTAGAAACAACAAGACCAACAACACATCAAGATCCTATCTATATTATTGATGATATTGTTCACTACTCTGTAGCAAATATGCCAGGTGCTGTACCGTATACTTCTACTTTAGCTTTAACCAATGTTACAACAGGTTATGCTGTTAAAATTGCAAATATGGGTTGGAAAAAAGCATTAGCTTCAGATGCAGGACTTCAAAAAGGACTTAATATTGCTGAAGGGGAAGTAATTTATAAAGAGATTGTTGAAGCTTTTGATTGGGTTTCTTAAAAAAGTTTTTAACATACAGATATATTAAAAATCCTGACAAATTTTCCTAATTTTAGATTAGAGAAATTTGGCGGGATTTTTGCTTTATACAATTTATACAAGGTATATTAGCTTTGTTATGTTTAAAATTTAAAAAGATACTATTATGATGATATATTATATATTACTTGGTGCAATTGCTTTAGTAAGTTGGTTGGTGAGTAACAAATTAAAAAGTAAGTTTAAAAAGTATTCTCAAGTTCATTTACGAAATGGAATGAGTGGTGCTGAAATTGCTGAAAAGATGTTGGCTGATCATGGTATTCGCGATGTAAAAGTAATTTCAACTCCTGGAATGCTAACTGACCATTACAACCCTGCAAATAAAACGGTAAATCTTAGTGAAGGTGTGTATAACCAACACAATGCTTCTGCTGCAGCTGTTGCTGCTCACGAATGTGGTCATGCCGTACAACATGCACAAGCATATGAATGGTTAGGTATGCGTTCTAAATTAGTTCCTGTTGTACAAGTTACTTCAGGAATGTCTACTTGGGTCGTTTTTGGAGGAATTGTTTTGGGTGCCGCTAAAGGTACTGGTATGGGTTTTTACGTTGCTGTTGCTGGTTTAATAATGATGAGCTTTGCTACTATATTTAGCTTAATTACTTTACCTGTAGAATATGATGCTAGTAATAGAGCTCTCGCTTGGTTAAAAAATAAAAACATAGTTACTCCTGAAGAGTATAAAGGCTCTGAAGATGCTTTAAAATGGGCAGCTAGAACTTATTTGGTTGCTGCTATTGGCTCCATTGCAACACTTGCATATTGGGCATTGCAAGTTTTTGGAGGACGAAGAAATTAATTGATTTTAGAGCTAAAAAAGTAAAGCTCCTTTTTAAGGGAGCTTTTTTTATATAGTAATTTGACGCTCTATCTGCTGTTCTAAAGATATAAAGGTTTCTGTACGTGAAACGCCACCTATTTGTTGAATTTTATTATTTAAAACTTGCATTAAATGCTCGTTATCTTTGCAAAGTACTTTTATTAAGATAGACCAATTACCCGTTGTGTAATGGCATTCTAAAACTTCAGGAATTTTTTCTAACTCTTTTACTGCAACAGGATTACTCATTGCTTTATCTAAATAAATGCCCACATAAGCCATAGTAGAATAGCCTAAAACTTTTGGATTGATAACGAATTTAGATCCAGCGATTAAACCTGAAGTTTCAAGTTTACGAAGACGTTGATGTATGGCAGCTCCTGAAATTCCAATCTTTCTAGCAATTTCTAAGACTGGCTTTCTAGCATCTGACATTAAAAAGCGTAATATTTTTTTGTCTATCCCGTCTATTTTAACTTTTTCTTTATCAGATTTCATATATATGGTTTCAATTTGTCACTAAATATATAAAAAATAGTTTTAGTTTCTAACTAGCAACAGAATCTGGGTTATAACCTAAATATGAAACTTCTTTTTCATTAAAAATAATGCCATAGGTTGTTAATTCTTTCAAAATAGGAGTATAAACTTCTTTATGTAATGGAATCTGAACTCCAGGAGTCGTAATTTTCTTGTTCAGAATAAGTAGGGTTGCTATCGCTACTGGGAGTCCCACTGTTTTTGCCATAGCAGTGTGTACACGATTCTCTCCAATAACTACCATATTGGCATCAATTTGCTTTTTTTCGCCATTTATTTCATAGCCGAATTTATGATACATTACAATCATATCTTTTTCATTGTCGGCCAATGTCCAGCTATCTTCTAAAATGCTTTGAAGAATTTGTGCAGGTGTAGCATTTTTAATTTTAATTTTTTTGTGAGAATCAAATAGATTAAGCTCATTTAATTTTTCCCACATAATGTCATCTTGATCTATTTTTAAGTAATGACGTAATTTTAATTCAACAGTATTAGTAGGAGAATATGGTAAAAATAAATTTACAAATTCACGGTTAGACATTCCTTCTGAATTTTCTATCGTATAACTATCATCAGTCATTCCTAATTGCACAAACATATTCCAAGCCCTAGAAAACCCTACTCTTCTCATAGTGCCTCTATATAAAGTAAGAATATCATTAAGACCGTAAGCTTCTCTATATTTTAATGAATCTCTATTGGCATACACTTCAAATTTTCCAAAATTATCAATATCAACAAACTCAGTTCTTCTAAATAATTTATGGTAAGGAATGTATTTATAAGTGCCTTCTTGAATAAACTTTGCAGTTCCGCCTTGACCCGCAACAACAACATTTCTAGGATTCCAAGTAAATTTGTAGTTCCATAAATTATTGTCGCTTTCGGGGGCTACTAAACCACCTGTGAATGATTCAAAGAGTAACATTTTACCACCGCTATTTTTAATTCTATTTATAATTTGAATAGCGCTCATATGATCAATACCGGGATCAAGACCAATCTCATTCATAAACACAAGATTTTTATCCTTTGCTTCTTGATCTAAAAGCTTAATTTCATCACTAACATAAGAAGCTGTGACCATATGTTTTCTAAATTGGATGCAATCTTTAGCAATATTAATGTGCAAATGTGCAGGCAGCATAGAAACTACAATAGCTACTTCTTCAATAATTTTTTGTCGTTCTTCCGTTTTGAAAATATCTAGTTTGATGGTTTCAAAACTTGGGTTTGTTTTAAATTTTTCAGGAATAGTATCCGGATTTAGATCGGCAATGATTATCTGTAATTCTTGCTCTTTTGCTTTTTCTGAAAAGTAATCTAAAAGATAAGAAGTTGATTTTCCCGCACCGATAACTAATATTTTTCGAAGCATAGTTTTGTACCTTTATGTTGTAAATGAAAAAGCATCATTTGTTATATTTGTAAAAATAACAATCATTTTAGTTATGAACAAAACAATTTTTTGTACTGGAATTCTTTTCGGAGCACTTTCTGTAGTCTTTGGGGCTTTTGGAGCACATGGCTTAAAAAATCTTTTAGATTCAACAGAAATTGCAACATTTAATACAGGAGTTACCTATCAAATGTATCATGCATTAGTATTACTTATTTTAGGAGGAGTCTCTAAAATTCCTGAAAAGGAAAAGAAAGTAGTTTATTGGATTTTTACTTTAGGAATTGTTTTGTTTTCATTTTCTATATATCTCTTAGCTACAAATAGTTTAACAAGTATAAATTTTAAGATAATTGCATTCAGCACTCCGGTTGGAGGTTTGCTATTGGTTTGTGGGTGGATTTTATTTGGATATCACTATTTAAAAGAAAAAAATTAGATATTAACGAAAATACTACCCTATGAATTATAATTTCAATAATTTTACCCCATTAAAACTAATAAATATTCTATAATATGAATGAAGTAGCGAAAACGATTTCGTTAAATGAATATGGCATAAATGCTGAAAATGTTCATTATCAGTTATCACCTGATGAATTACAGGAAATTACTTTAGAAAAAGGAATGGGTAAAGTAGCATCTTCTGGAACTCTTGCTATTGATACTGGTGAATTTACAGGAAGATCTCCTATGGATAGATTTATTGTAAAAGATACTATAACCGAAGATAAAGTTTGGTGGGGAAATATAAACATTCCATTTGATTCAAATGATTTTGATAAACTTTATAATAAGGTCACTGCATACCTTAGCGATAAAGAAATATATGTTCGCGATAGTTATGCTTGCGCAGATAAAGATTATAAGTTAAATATTAGAGTAATTAATGAATACCCATGGTCAAATATGTTCGCATATAACATGTTTTTAAGACCGACAAATGAAGAGTTATTAGATTTTAGTCCAGAATGGCTTGTGATTAATGCACCAGGTTTTATGGCCGATGCTAAAGTTGATGGTACTCGGCAACATAATTTTGCAATTCTTAATTTTTCGAAAAAAATTGCTCTTATTGGTGGAACTGGTTACACGGGTGAAATTAAAAAAGGAATATTTTCTGCTTTAAATTTTATTTTACCTGTTTATAAGAACACTCTTCCTATGCATTGTTCTGCAAATATTGGTAAAGATGGTGATACGGCTATTTTCTTTGGATTATCAGGAACTGGAAAAACAACGTTATCCGCAGACCCAAATAGAAAACTTATTGGCGATGATGAGCATGGTTGGACTAAAGAGAATACTGTTTTTAATTTTGAAGGAGGTTGTTATGCCAAAGTGATCAACTTATCAGCAGAGAACGAACCTGAAATTTATGGAGCGATTAAAAAAGGAGCTTTATTAGAGAATGTAGTACTAGATTCTAATGGAATTGTAGATTTTGAAAATACATCTATTACACAAAATACGAGAGTAAGTTACCCAATTGATCATATAAGCAATATTCAAAAACCTTCAATTGGTAAGAACCCTAAAAATATATTTTTTCTGACTGCTGATGCTTTTGGAGTTTTACCTCCAATATCAAAACTAACTCCAAGTCAGGCTGCATATCACTTTATATCAGGGTATACTGCAAAAGTTGCAGGTACTGAAGCTGGTGTTGTAGAGCCAACGCCAAATTTTTCGGCTTGTTTTGGGGCGCCTTTTATGCCATTGCATCCTACAAAATATGCTGAAATGTTAAGTGCAAAAATGAAAGAAGCAGGCGTTAATGTTTGGTTGGTGAATACAGGCTGGACAGGCGGTCCTTATGGAATTGGAACTCGAATGAAATTAAAATATACCCGAGCTATGATTACGGCTGCACTTAATGGCGACCTAGGCTTATATTCGTATGATAAGTATCACATACATTCTGTTTTTGGAGTAGCGCAACCTAGAGAATGTCCCGGTGTACCAACAACTGTATTGAGTCCTAGGGCAACTTGGAATAATGATGAGAAGTATTATACAACAGCATTTAAACTTTCAAATGCTTTCCGAGAAAACTTTAAAAAGTTTGAGGCCTACGCAAATGAGGAGATTAGACGAGGAGGCCCACAACGATATGCTTTCTAATATAAAAAGCCTCGCAATTGCGAGGCTTTTTTATTTTCACTAGTAATCAAGAGATTATCTTGTGTTATTTTTTATTGATATTCGTAATGTATTTTTGTAGCGCCATAGTCATAGATGGCGTTTCAGGTGTAGGAGCCTTGATATCTATTCGAAGACCAGCTTCGGTAGCAGCATTTACAGTTGAATTCCCAAAAACGGCAATTCTAGTATCATTTTGTTTAAAATCTGGGAAGTTTTTCAACAAAGATTCTATTCCAGATGGACTAAAGAATACTAAAATATCATAGTAAACATCTTTTAAATCAGATAAATCACTTACCACAGTTTTATAAAAAATACCTCTTGTCCAAGTAAGGCCTAAAGCATCTAAAGTTTCAGGAACTATTGGTTTTAAAACATCAGAAGAAGGGAGTAAGAATTTTTCATCTTTATACTTTTTGAAAAGTGTAGAAAGATCTGGAAAATTCATTTTACCTACATAAATTTTACGCTTTCTGTACACCACATATTTTTGTAGGTAATAGGCGACAGCTTCAGACTGACAAAAGTATTTCATTGTATCAGGCACTTTAAAGCGCATTTCTTCAGCAATTCTAAAAAAATGATCTACAGAATTTCTACTAGTAAGAATTATAGCAGTAAAATTATTCAAATCAATTTTTTGTTGCCTTACATTTTTAGCATCAACACCTTCAACATGTATAAAAGGTCTGAAATCTACTTTCACCTTTTCTTTGTCAATAAGTCGTGAATATGGAGAATTTTCCATTTTCGGCTCTGGTTGAGACACCAAAATCGTTTTTACTTTCATAGTCATCAGTCTTTAAAGTAATCTCCAATTAACACTAACGGTGTAATTTCGAGTGCGCAAAGGTACAAAATAAAATAGAAAAAATTATTGGTTATTAATTTTTGATAATTTCTTATTACTATTACCCATCCTATAACATTTATTAAAATTATTAGGAATGCACTTACATAAACAACAGTTTTTGAGTCTCTTAAGACGTAAGTTAGTAAGATGTTTGCGATAAACATTATAAAGCCACTGTAATTTAAGTAGGTAATATTTTTAAATAAAAATTCAGAAATAATCTCGCTAATATTAAAAACAAAGGCATTTGTTAAATGAAGGAAAATTTTAATAATAAAAAAGAGTAATAATAAGCCTACAAAAGTGTAGAACATAAAAGGTGATTTTTCATTGGTAGAATCATAAAAAATTGTATTCGCTAAGTAGATAAAAAGACCAAAATTTAAAAGTTGAAATATTGAAAGAAAAATATTGAACCAATGTGATAATTTATCCTTCTTATTATACATAAATATATATTTATTGTTGAATGGAAGAATAATGAAATTATTAAAACGGACATAAAAAAAACTTTTAGCGAAAACAATCGCTATTACACTACAAAAGAGGATTATGGTTATCCAATCAATATCTTCTATTGTTCTTAGTAAAGATTCTTTCATTCTACTAATTTTATATTATCACCATTAATGCCCGGATAAAGCCCATTTTCAGAAATAGAAACTTTAAAATATCCTGGATTTTTCATTTTAAAGTTTGGTAATTTAAAACTATAATAAGTTGTATCCTTTGATTTTAGTGTTTTAAGTTCTGGATTTTTAGGTATTACTACAACTGGAACTATTTCTTCAGGGCGTTTATATTGATTATGATAAACAACACTAAATTTTAATTTACTTATATCAATATCTTTTTGATATGGGTTATAAACTTTAAGAGCGATAGTTTCTTTCGTATTTATAGAAATTTCTTTTTTATCAAGAATAGTTCTGAGTTTTCTAAAAGATTCAAAATTATCAATAAAGCTTCCGAAACCAAAAATTTGTTTAGGGAGTTTTAATTTATAATCTCCTTTTTTTGTGTGTTCAGAAACATACAATATTTTTTTATGTTGCACTTTAGATTCAGAATTATCAATTGAATATTGATTTCTACGATACATCACATTGTTCAGAGAAAAAGAAGTATTACCTGAATAAAAAGCATACATAGGAGCATTTCTATATGAATTTTCAAAAACTACAGGGGTATCACCAACTTTTTCAGTAATCCCAGAAACCCATTCTTTATTACCATGTGATTCATAATGCAAGGGAGATATTTCTTCAAAAACTAAAGCAAAACGAGCAAAAATTAAAATAACAACATTAATTAAACCCATCCTGAAAATCCATTTCCTAGCATTCTCATTTTCCAACATATAGTTAAATGCAATAATAGCAAGTGTGATTGATATTACAATAATCCATTGTGTTTGAATTCGTCTATTAAAGCTAGAAATGAAAAAGAATACTATAGTGCCATAAGTTAAGAATAGCAAAGCTTTATTAAATAAATCTACAGGTTTTGTTTTAATGAGTGCTTTATATATCCAATAAAAAGTAAACCCAAAAAGGGCTATTAGATTTAGAAAAAATCCAGCAGTAAAGTCGCCAAATTCATAAGCTCTATTTGGGCGTTCAAAAAGATGATATTTAACAGATACAAAATCATTAGCGTAGAGCCATAAAAAATGTGGCACGTAGCTTATTAAAGCTACTGCAACAGCAAGCCAAGCGTATTTATTAAAAGCAAGTTTAAGGTTTGATAATAGCACAAATACAATAACCAAAACAGCATGATATTTACTATACATAAGGGCGCTCATTACTAACCCTAATAGTAGTGCAATTAAAAAGGAAGGTGCTGCAATAAATTTTTTATAAGTAAATAGAAAAAGAGCTGTAAAGAAAAGTAAAGGAGTATCTGGGAGGGTAAAAAATCCGTAAGCATTTAATAAAGTCATTGAAAAAGTAAGTACAAAAAAATGAAGCACGTAATCTTTCTTCTTTGGATTGTCAATCATTAACCATAAAAGCATCAAAGTACCAATTGACAAAAGACAGCTCATAAACCTAACACCCAATTCTCCACTAAATAAAAAACTACTTATTTTAATTAAAAGCGCAACCATTGGTGGATGATCAAAATAACCCCAAGCCATATTTTGTGCATAATACCAATAGTACGATTCATCAAAAATTAATTCGGTAAAATAACTTTGCAAAATGTTAATTACAAAAAGAGCTGCTAATATGTAAATAAATAATTTTGGTAGTTTTGGCATTTTAAATGTAAGCTTGTTTTTGGCAAAATTACAAATTATAAGGTATTGCCAATTAATTATATCTTGCTTTGCTATTATTATCTTTAAAAAAATCATAAATGATTTAACAGCATTTCGTTAGCATGATAAAAAAACTATTTTTGTAAGAATAGAATTTTATAGATGATAGATAGTCTTGTAATTATTCCAACCTTTAATGAAATTGAAAATATAGAGGCTATTGTCCGAGTTGTTTTTGATCTAGAAAAAGAGTTTCATGTATTAATTGTTGATGATAATTCTCCTGATGGAACCGCAGCTAAAGTGAAAGAACTTCAGCAGGTTTTTCAAGATAAATTATTTTTAGAAGTACGAAAAGAAAAAGCAGGATTAGGAACTGCATATATACATGGTTTCCGATGGGCAATTGCTAAGAAATATGATTTTATCTTTGAAATGGACGCCGATTTTTCACACACTCCAGCAGACCTTATCCGTTTGTATGAAGCTTGTGTTCAAGGTGCAGATCTATCAATCGGGTCACGATATATTAAGGGAGTGAATGTTGTAAACTGGCCATTACACCGAGTTTTATTATCGTATGGAGCATCATTCTATGTGAAAATCATAACAGGAATGCGAGTTCATGACCCGACAGCAGGCTTTGTTTGTTATCGCAGAAAAGTCTTAGAAACAATAAATTTATCTGCGGTACATTTTGTAGGATACGCATTTCAAATAGAAATGAAATTTAGAGCTCACCTACTTAAATTTAAAATTGTAGAAGTGCCTATAGTTTTTACAGATCGTGTATTAGGAAAATCTAAAATGAATTCATCCATTGTTCGTGAAGCTATATTTGGAGTTCTAAAAATGAAATGGATGAGTTTTTTCCGTAAACATAATTTTAAAGGATGAATAGATTTTTAATAAAAAATGCCAATATCATCAATGAGAATAAACAGCAAGTTGCCGATATTCTTATCGAAGATGAAATTATTCTTAAAATTGATTCTAGCATTTCTGATGCTACTGCTACTATAATTGATGCTTCGGGGAAATATGTTTTCCCAGGTGTGATTGATGATCAAGTTCATTTTAGAGAACCAGGATTAACCCATAAAGGTAACATAGCAAGTGAAAGTAGGGCAGCTGTTGCTGGCGGTATTACCACCTATATGGAGCAACCTAATACAAATCCACAAACAACAACTATAGCGAAACTTGAAGAAAAGTTTGCATTAGCGGCAAACAGTTCATTTGCAAATTATTCTTTTTTATTTGGCGGTACCAATGATAACCTTGAAGAATTAAAAAAGTTAGATAGAAATGCATGCTCTGGAGTTAAACTATTCTTAGGCTCTTCAACAGGAAATATGTTGGTAGATAATGAAGAGATAATTGAAAAAATATTTAGAAATACCGAAATGGTTATTTCTGCACATTGTGAAGATGAAACTACCATAAAAAATAATTTGGCGGCTTATAAAGAGCTTTATGGAGATGAAATTCCTATGAAATATCATCCTTTAATTAGAAGCGCCGAAGCCTGTTATTTATCATCTTCAAAAGCAATTGACTTAGCAAAAAAAACCGGAGCTAGATTTCATGTTTTTCATTTATCTACAGGTATTGAAACGGCTTTATTTAGAAATGATATCCCTTTAAAAAATAAAAAAATCACTGCTGAGGTTTGTTTACATCATCTGTGGTTTTCTGATGAAGATTACGCAAACAAAGGGTCACTAATAAAATGGAATCCTGCGGTTAAAACGGCTGAAGATAGAGTTAAATTATGGGAAGCTTTTTTAGATGACCGAATAGATGTATTAGCCACCGATCATGCGCCACATACCTTAGAAGAAAAGGATAATAACTATGTTAATGCTCCTTCGGGAGGCCCATTAGTTCAACATGCTCTTCCTGCAATGTTAGAAAAATACCATGAAGGTATAATAAGTTTAGAAAAAATTGTTGAGAAAATGTGCCATAATCCAGCTATACTTTTTGAAATTAAAAAAAGAGGATACATTCGTGAAGGTTATTTCGCAGATTTAGTTATCGCAGATTTAGATAACAAATGGATTGTAACAAAAGAGAATATAGCCTATAAATGCCAATGGTCTCCTTTTGAAGGAACCACATTTCGTTCAAAAATATCACATACTTTTGTAAACGGACATTTAGCTTACGAAAATGGTAAGTTTTCAGAAAAGAGAAATGCAAAACGCCTTACCTTCAACAGATAAATCATGAATAAAATAATCGCATTTATTTTTTTACTACTCTTAGTAAGTTCTTGTGTAGAAAAAATTATTAAAGAACCAGAAAATCTTATTTCTAAAGATAAAATGACAGCTATTTTTTATGATTTGGCAATAGTTACTGCAGCGAAAAATACAAATAATGAAATTTTAGAAAAAAATAATATTGAAGCTATGAATTATATCTATACTAAACATGGAATAGATAGTTTGCAGTTTATTGAAAGTGATTTATACTACGCATCAATCCCTTTGGTTTATAAAGAAATTTATGAAAATGTAGAAAAAAAATTAAAAGCTGAGATGAAAGTTATGGAAGATGCTAAGATAGAAAAGAGAAAACTAGATAGTATTGCTAAAACGAAGACGCTAAAAAAAAGGGATAGTATAAAAGCAAACTAATTTTTCTCTTCTAAAAATTTTTCACAGCAAAAAGCAATTGTTTTTTCAATAGGTTCAAAGGTGAAATTAAAAGCCTCTAATACTTTTTGATTATTATATATTTTCATTTCACGAAGAGATTTTACGGTCTTTTTTGTAATTCTTCTCTCTTTTTGAGTTAAAAGACTTTTAAGCCAATCAATTCTCCATAATAATTTTAATTGCCAAAATTTTAATTCTTTTATTGGAGGTTTAATGCCTAATCCTATACTTATTTTGGTCAAAATATCTTTATAAGTAAGGTTTTCTGAAACAGCAATAAAGCGTTCCTTATTTACACTAGTTTTCATGCCTAAAAGCATTAATTTTACTATATCATTTACAGCAATAAAACCAGTACCATTTGGCGGATAATAATTGTAGTTCTTTTTTGCAGTTGAAAAAATTGTTCCACTGCCTGTATGCCAAAAACCAGGTCCTATGATAACTCCGGGGTTTAAAATTATAGTTTCTAATCCTTCTTGTGAACCTCGCCAAACTTCCATTTCAGCATTGTATTTGGTATGTGCATATACATTAGCGTCTTTATAACTCCAATCAGATTCTTCATCAACTATAGTATTATTTAAATCTTTTCCGATGGTTGCAATAGAACTAACATAGCATAGTTTTTTTATATTCTTAGCAATGCACAGATTTACAATATTAGCTGTTCCAATACAATTTATTTTGTGCATTTTAGCATACTGTTTTGTATCAAAAGAGATTAATGCAGCACAATGGTATACCTGAGTAATGGTGTTAAAAGCAATTTCTAAGGCTGGAAGATCATTAATATCAGCAATAATCCAATCTATTTTTTCGTAATATTCTTCATATCCTTCTAGGTAATAAGAAAATACTTTTTCTACTTTTTTTAAATCACTTTCTGGGCGACAAATGGCTTTTACCCTAGTTTCCGCTCTTGTCAATTGCACTAATAAATGTGCGCCGACTAATCCAGTACCTCCTGTTACTAAAATCATGAGCTAAAAATACATAATACTCCTGTATTTATTCAATTTTTAGAAGGGCTAAAACACTACAATTCTTTTATATTTGCAGCTAGTTTAAAAAGATAGTTTAAAATGAAAACCAATTTTGTAGCAGAATTAAAATGGAGAGGCATGTTGCATGATGCAATGCCAGGAACTGAAGAGCATTTAATGAATGAAATGCAATCGGCTTATGTTGGTATTGATCCTACTGCTGACTCTTTACATATTGGACATTTAGTAGGAGTTATGATGTTGCGTCATTTTCAATTGGCAGGACATAAACCCTATGCGCTTATAGGCGGGGCTACTGGAATGATAGGAGATCCTTCGGGGAAATCTGCCGAGCGTAATTTATTAGATGAAAAAACCTTACGTCATAATCAAGAAGCTTTAAAAGAACAATTATCTCGTTTTTTAGATTTTAAAAGTGATGCTGAAAATGCCGCTATTTTAGTCAATAATTATGATTGGATGAAAGATTTTTCATTCTTAGCATTTATTCGCGATGTGGGGAAACATATTACCGTTAATTATATGATGGCAAAAGATTCTGTAAAAAAGAGACTTTCCTCCGAAGCTAAAGAAGGCATGTCATTTACGGAATTTACCTACCAATTAGTTCAAGGCTACGATTTTTTACATCTTTTTAAAGAATACAATTGTACTTTGCAAATGGGAGGTAGCGATCAATGGGGAAATATAACTACAGGGACAGAGCTTATTAGACGAATTGGAGGAGGAAAAGGTTTTGCTTTAACGTGTCCGTTAATTACTAAGGCAGATGGCACTAAATTTGGTAAAACTGAAGGAGGCAATGTTTGGTTAGATGCGAATAGAACTTCTCCCTATAAATTTTACCAATATTGGTTAAATACTTCAGATGAAGATGCAGAAAAGTATATTAAAATATTTACTTTTTTAACTAAGGAAGAAATCGAAGCTTTAATAAAGGAGCATAAACAAGCACCACATTTGAGGATCTTACAAAAGCGTTTAGCAGATGAAATTACAGTAATGGTACATTCTCAAGAAGAGCTAGATAATGCAGTAGAGGCCAGTGAAATTCTATTTGGAAAATCTACTTCTGAAAATTTGAAAAAGCTAAATGAAAAAACATTTTTAGACATTTTTGATGGAGTGCCTCAGGCTGAGGTCGCTATGGCTGATATCGAAGAAGGTTTAGATATGATTGGAGCTTTGGCTGCTAAAACTAATTTTTTAGCATCTAACGGAGAGGCTCGAAGAGAGTTAAAACAAAATTCTATTGCTGTAAACAAAGAGAAAGTCAAAGAAGATTATACAATTACTAAAACAGATTTGATTAATAATAAATTTGTGCTTTTACAACGAGGAAAGAAAAACTACTTTGTACTTGTTGTAAACTAGAATACGCAACCTTATGCTTTAAAAAACATCTCTAATAAAAAACTGAATTATGAAAATAATGATATTTATTTTAGGGATGTTTTTGCGATTTAATTCGTGTTCGGATACCAAGGATAAAGGCATAGCATTACAGGGAGAATGGGAGCTTACTCGGGTAATATGCCACTGTGCATTTGATGAGCATAAAAATTTTAGAACTAGTAAGTTATTGTTTGATAATCATACCACTAAAGTAACTGTGATTCATGAAGGGGATGATGCCTTTTTTCATGCTTCAGGAAACTATAGGTATACGATTCAAAAAGATACCATTACTTTAAAGGATGATACTCGTAGTTATACATATAAGATTGAAGACAATGTGTTAACTTTAGAGTATGTTGACAATCCAATGATTGCAGATGATGAAGTAAGTTTTAGGTACATAAGAAAGTAATTTATAACACCAATAAATTACATCCTCTAATATCAGAATGATCAAATCGTCCTAAAATTTCAAAACTTTCGTCGTTATATTTCTTGCCTAAATCTTGAGTGGCAATAAAAGAGCAAGAATTTATATTGGCTAGATCAATTACATTTACGCCTCCAGTTTTGTCATTATCTTGGTAACTTAAAGCATCTTCCGTATCTCTAATTAAAATTTTCATCCAAGGAGGAGCTTTAAAAATGCCGTTTCCTTTTGAATAAGCTTGTGATAAAAGTTCTGTCATTCCGTATTCAGAATGTATGGCATTAACTCCGAATCCAGTTTTAAGAATGTCGTGAAGTTCTTCACGAATCATTTCTTTTCTCCGACCTTTCATGCCACCAGTTTCCATTACAATTACATTTTTCAAACTCAAATTATGTTTTTCAGCAATGTCTAGTAAAGCAAATGAAACACCAATTAATATGATTTTTGTATTTTGTTGGTCAAGTCTTATAAGTGTTTCAATAAGTAATTCAATATTATCTAAATAAAAACCACTTTCTGGATGCGTACTTTTTTTAATAAGATCATCAGCCATATAAATCAATGAAGAGCCTTCACGTTCTAAATAAGAAGGTAATAAAGCAAGTATGCAATAGTTTTCTATGTTGCCATAAAAGTGTGAGAAAGCCTTTAGATAACTTTCTTGGTATAAAAAAACATCGGTTACATAATGTTTACTTGTTAATTCTCCAGTGGTTCCACTACTCGTAAATAAAATTTGTGGAGTAGCTGAAGAAGATATAATTTTTTTAGATTTAAAAAATTCTATTGGTAAAAATGGAATATCAATTACTTTCTCAACGTTAAGTGGAGTTTTATCTAAATAATTACAAAATTCCTGATAAACTCTATTGTTAGCATACTGATGTGAATAAACCTCTAAAGCAAGAGTGTTAAAATCTGACTCTGATGTACTATTGAAAATTTTAAATGCTTTCATAGGCATGTATAGTAGTGCAAAAGTAAGCATACTGTTTGTTCTTATAAAACAAAAAAACTCCTGATCCGGGTAGGAAAAGGAGTTATGTATAATTTGGTTTGGTCTTTTATTTTACGACTAGTTTTCTGGAAATAGTTTTATTGTTTTCTGTTACCTGAACAATATATACTCCTGCATCTAGTTTTGATATATTAAGTTCTTTATAACTGGTACGCTCTTTTAATACAATTTCTCCAAAAAGATCATATACTAGAATATCTTTTGTTCCGTTATCTTTTGTAGTGATGTAAACCACATCATTAAAAGTAGGATTCGGATATAATTTAAAACCAACAATTTCATTATTCGATTCTTGACCATCAAGCTTATCTTGCCCAGAAAGAGTAAAGGCGAATACCATAAGTAGTATAAAGTAGATTTTCTTCATAGTTAATGCGATTGGGATAACTTCAGTAAAAATAGGAAAAGAGCGCAGCGACCAATATAAAATGTTGTGAAATAACTATTATTGTAGGTAAACGTAGATTTTTAACCTTTTATAGAATTTCTAAACCTGTAAATCAGAATTTTAAAGTTATGATTAATATGTTAAAAAGCTATTTTAACTAAAGATTGTACTTTATTCTCGAGAAGTAGAAGTGTGATAATAGATTTTTTGATTCTATTTTATAATTAGCTTTCTAGTAGCTATTTTGTCTTTTTCAAAAACCCGAAGTACATAAATACCTGCATCTATTTCAGAAACATTTAATTCGGTTCCAAGTATGGTAGTTTCCATAACCTTGGTTCCTAAAACGTCAAAAATAAGAACTTTTTTTGGAGCATTTAAAGTGGTATTTATATAAACCTTGCCATTGGTGACTGGGTTTGGATATAATTTAAAACCTTCGATTTCTCCAATAGTAGGCTTGTCTTGGGCAAAACCAACAGTAGTAAAAAATAAAAAAATAACGAAGTAGATTTGTTTCATATACACTTTAAAGCAAAAAATGTACCACGAATATACTAATTTTTGATCGCGAACGTTGTGAGGTGCTATTAGAAATCAAAAAAAATCGTTGAACTGCATTCAATTGTTTTAAAATGTTCTTAAATTACTATAAAACAATTATTTAAGAAATAAAAAGAGCCTCACAATTGTGAGGCTCTTTTTTATATTTATTATAAAAGTACTAATTTCTAGTCCAACCGGCTCCCCAAGTAGCATAATCAGTTCCTGTTCCACCACCATCATTAGAAATAAAATTAGCTTCTGTAACGGCTTCTGGTGTATTGTTTTGGAGTTTTGTTGTAATATTAGTGAATGTTATATCAGTAATATGTAAATCATTTGATAAAACTCCTGCTCCTGTAGGATTATCTCCAGCATCACCATCCATTTTAAATGCTAAGTTAAAGTTTGAGATTTTCAAATTGTTGAATAAACCTTGTGTGCCAGCACGAACATTTACAGCTGTACCAGATGCAGCATCATAACCATCAATAGTTACGTTTGTTATTGTTGGTTTAGAATAATAAGCACCAGCATTACTGTAATCTGTATTATAACCATCAGCTTCAATACCTTTATCGTGATCAGCACCATGCTTTACATATGCATTAGTGATTTTCCCAGAAAAGCCTTCCGTCCAGTCAATAGAATCATCTTGGTTATTAACAGCATATAAATAACTTACTTCTACAGTTCCACCAAAAAATTCAAAGCCGTCATCTTTACCTTCAAATGATTCAACGTATTGTACGAAAGTTCCACTACCAACGCCATAGAAAGATAACCCGTTATTTTCTGATTGACCATCGGCAGCTCCTCCTGAATACTCAACTCGTAAATATTGGATAGAGCCTGAGTCATCATCGGCGATATTTCCTCCATAAGGTAAGCTTGCAATTTCTGAAGTAGAAGTTGCTCCAGCAACAACTGAATTTATAGGAGCTTTTCCTAAAATAATTAATCCTCCCCAGTTTCCAGCAGCAGGATTAGATGCAGCAGAAGTTAATACAATTGGAGCAGCAGCGGTACCATTAGCGATAATTTTTGCGCCTTGCGATATAGCAATATATACGTTTGCTCCTGAAGCTTCAGCAGTAATAGTCATCCCAGCTGGTATTGTTAAAGTAGTACCAGACGCCATAATTAAAGAACCGTTTAAAATATATGTATTAATTGGGTCTAAAGTTAAATTTTCAGTATAAGTTCCTGCCAATTTTATGGTTTGACCAGTCGGAGTTCCACCACCACCTGTAGTAGGGTTGTTATTTGTTACACTATTGTCGCTACTATCATTAATAATAATATCAGCAGTATCATCTGTAGTACATGAGAAAAGCATTGATACTAATACTAATCCTAAAAATAAATTATTTTTCATCATTTTCTGTTTAATTAATTTCTGTTTGAATATTTGTAGTTAAAATTTATATTTAAGTTGAATTCCTAAATCCATACCTCTTTTATAGTTTGAAATACCTTTTCCGTTTGCAGAAGTTATAACAACATCACCAAGTGTTGTTTCTCTTACATATTGAATGGTAGGGTTAAGTAAATTTTTAGCGCTTAAGTTTATTTCAAATTTGTCATTGATAGTATTTCTCCATATAAAATCTAATGTTGAGATGCTTTTTTCAATAACGTTTCCTAATTGTCCAGAACCTAAAGCGTCAATTCGATCTGAGAAATAGGAAAATATTAAGTTTGCTGTTGGTTTGTATTTATTAAATACTGGAGAATAATTGATATCAGCATTTAATAAAAATGGAGATGCTCCTTGCAATTCTTCTTTACTTCTATTGAATGATAAATTATAAGTGCCGTTTATATTAGAAAATAAATCCTGCTCAGTTTTCATGTAAGTTGCATTCATCCCAAAAGATAACATGTCATTTTCATTTGCATCTTGCAATAGGTTTTTTCTTAACTCAACTTCTACACCATATACATTAGCTTTGTTACCTGTTCTAAAATAACGTTGTGTTCCCGTTGCATCAGCACCAACTACTAAGTTTATCGGGTTTTTTATCTCTTTTGTAAAAGCAGATAATGATACTAATTCACTAGTACTAATAAACCATTCGTATTTTAAATCAAGATTTAAAATTTTTGAATACGATTTATCCCCAACATTTATAAAATCTGGATTGTTATTAGCTCCTAATAAGTCAGGATTACCACCAATACGAGTTGAGATACTTTCATAAACAAACGGCGCTACTTCTTTAAATTCTGGTAGAGATACAGTTTGACTAGCTGTAAAACGTAAATTTTGATCCTCGTTTAAAGCATACTTAATGTTTAAGCTAGGAAGAATAAAATCTTTTTTTGCATCAATAGTAGCATTACCATTATTACCCAAGTTGATAACATTATAACTGATATTTTGCTCTACTGATTCTAAACGTACTCCAGGAACGAATAACCATTTCGATCCAGCTTTTATTTCAGCATCAATATAACCTGCATAAATATTTAATGTTCCCTTATAGGTGTTTTCAGGTAATCCTGGTCGATTGGTATTTGATAAATTTGGAATTGTATTGATTACTTTAATTTGATATAAACCTGCATCATTAGGATTTAAACTCATGTTATCAAGCGTAAAGTCGTTATCAAAATTTGTAACATCAGTTACTGGATAATTTGAATCAACAATATCATAGCCATATCTAATGTTGTTGAACTTTCTTCTTTTGCTTTTGCCATCATATCCGAAGTTAAATTTTACATTTTCAGATACATTATAGGCTAGGTTTAATCTGCTATTGTATTCATTATCTGTAATATTTTGAAAATAGCGTTGATTGTCAAAAACTACATTACTATAAAAAGTAGGGTTTGTATTAGGATCATTATCCAAAGCATATTGGTAATTTTCTAAACTAATACGTTTTCTATCTGGTTGTTTTGAGTACACTAAATTGTATCCTAATCCCCAATCTAATTCAAGTTTACCAGATTTATGTTTTCCTTCTATTTGGTTTACTGTCATTTGGGTTTGATCAAATTGAACGTTCATTTGATAAAACCCTTTATCGGTGTCTAATTGCGCATCTCTACTTCTACCTTGCCCATCAGTACCAAAATAACCAACAACATCAGATGAATTGTTTATAAATAATGATGTGAATTTAAAAATGTTGCTATCATCAACTCTATAATTAGCACTACCCATAATAGTTGAAGTAGTAGTATATTCATATTCTTCAGCAGCATCAAAAGCTTTCTTTTCAGTCAAAGTATAATCTACAGCAGAGCCCTTTCTATATTCATATCCATTTTCAAATGATCCAGTCAGAAATAAACTTAAACGAGAACCATTTTTAAAATCGAATGATTTTCCAGCAGAACCACCATAGCTTATATTTATTGGAGTCCCGGCGTCTACTGGGTCTATACCATGTGATAAAATAATTGCAAATGGATTGTGAGAATAACGACCATAATAACCAAAAAAACCAGTTCCTTCACTTCTTACAAAATCTTTTCCTATTGAATTTGTATTAAAACTACTTCCAGCAGAAATATCAATAAAACCATTTCCAGTATAATTTTTCGATGTTATATCTACATTACCAGCAGAAAAATCACCATAAAATTTTGAAGAATAAGCTTTAGAAACAGAGATATTTTCAATTACATCTGTTGAAAAAAGGGTTAAATCAATATTTTTCTTGTTTACATCATTTGAAGGTAATGACAATCCGTTTAAGGTAGTATTCAAATAACGGTCACCTAAACCTCTAACATAAACATTACTTGAACCTTCTTGTTTTGAAATTCCTGAAATTTTCGAAATCGCTCCTGCTGCATCACTTACCCCTTTTCGTGATAATTCTTGTGCTCCAATACTTTGTTTCATTTCCACAGCCCTTTTCTGATCTAATAAAAGTGCCGTTTCCGAATCTTTTCTTGCGGTTGTGGTAACAACAACTTCTTGTAAAGAAACACCTTCACTTGCCGACATTGGAATATTAATAGTAGTTACTTTTCCAGCTTCGACGTTTACATTTGGTATTTCTACAGTTTCATATCCTAAATAACTAAAGCTTAAAGTGTATACACCAGTTTCTACATTTGCAATTTCATAAAGACCATCAAAATCAGTTGTAGTTCCTTTTGTAGTTCCTTTAATTAATACATTTGCAAAGGCTAATGGTTCATTATTAGCCTCTTTGTCTATAATTTTCCCAACAATACTTCCATTTTCCTGAGCATTCATGAAAGTTGTTAGTAATAGTATAAAATAAAGTAATGAGTATTTCATTGTATAGTAGTTCATAAATTTATGCGGCAAAGAAAAACCGACAGGGTAAAAGTGATGTTACGTGCATGTTAAACATTTATTTAGATAATGTTACTTTAATGTTAGCACATTAAATCAATGTTAACTAACTTAGTTGTAATAGTATTATCTTTACTTTTGGGCGATTAATCAATTCAAATTTCTAATGAAAAAGAAAGACATTCGTATATTGTTGGTAGATGATGAGCCGGATATTCTTGAGATTTTAAGCTATAATTTATCTTCTGAAGGCTATGAAGTTTTTACTGCAAAAAATGGTGTAGAAGGTGTTGCGAAAGCTAAAAAGAAACAGCCACATCTTATAATTTTAGATGTTATGATGCCAGAGATGGATGGAATCGAAGCGTGTGAAATTATAAGAAATACTGCTGGTTTAGAAGATACTATAATTACATTTTTAACAGCAAGAAGTGAAGATTATTCACAAGTTGCTGGTTTTGATGCAGGGGCTGATGATTATATTACAAAACCTATAAAACCAAAAGTTCTCGTAAGTAAAGTAAAAGCTTTATTGAGAAGATTAAAAGAAGAAACGGCTGAAGTTGAAGATATTGTAAAAGTGGGAAATATTATTATCAACAGAGAAGAGTACAAAATTATCAATAACGGAGAAGAACTTACGTTGCCAAGAAAAGAGTTCGAATTATTAGCTTTATTAACCTCTAAGCCTAATAAAGTATTCAAAAGAGAAGTAATTTTAGACAAAGTTTGGGGTAACGAAGTTGTTGTAGGGGGTCGCACGATAGATGTTCATATAAGAAAACTACGCGAAAAAATTGGTGATGATAACTTTAAAACTGTCAAAGGCGTAGGCTATAAGTTTATTATATAATGGCAATATTATTTAAGAAGTCATATAAATTTGCTTTTCGTTCAGCTACATATATCACCTTAATATTGTCTTTTTTTTTACTTTTATTTTTATGGTTTAAAGAAGATTTAGACTGGTTACTACTTGTATTATTTGTAATAATTACATTTACGTCATGTTTTTTTATAATTCAACTTCGGGTAGAAAAATTTATTTATAAACGAATAAAGAGAATCTATGACGATGTTTCTTTATTAGAATCTACTAGCTTATCTTCTAGAACGGTTACTACTGATATGGGAAACCTGACAGCAGAGATTGAAAAATTTGCCAAGGATAAAAAAATTGAAATTGACACGCTAAAAATTAGAGAAGAATACAGAAGAGATTTTATAGGGAATGTTTCTCATGAACTTAAAACGCCCTTGTTTACAGTTCAAGGCTATATACTCACCCTTCTTGAAGGGGCTGCTGATGATAAAGTAATCCGAAAGAAATACCTTCAAAGAGCAAGCAAAGGTGTTGACCGTCTTATTTATATAGTTAAAGATTTGGACCTAATTACCAAATTGGAAGTAGGAGATTTGAATGTTGAAATTAGTGAGTTTAATATTGTTGAGCTTATTCAAAGTGTTTTTGATCTATTAGAAATGAAAGCAGCAAAGAAAAAAATATCGCTAACTTTCGATATGAGATATCCAACTCCAATTTTAGTGAAAGCCGATAAAGAAAAAATACAGCAAGTAGTTAGTAATTTACTGGTAAACTCTATAAAATATGGACAAGAAAACGGCACTACCGAGGTAAGTGTAGAAAATCTTATCAAAAATAAAGTAATTATTAGAGTAACCGATAATGGAGAAGGTATCGCTAAACAACATATTCCTAGACTATTTGAGCGTTTTTATCGAGTTGATAAAAGTGGAAGTAGAGAAGAAGGTGGTTCAGGTTTAGGTTTATCAATAGTAAAACATATTATAGAAGCACATAACGAGAAAATTTATGTTGAAAGTGTTGAAGGCGTGGGTTCTGAATTTTCTTTTACCTTAGAAAAAGTTAAAAGTGAAACAAAATAAGTTCTAAAATAGAGGAGTTTTAGGTTTGTTATTTATAAAAGGTAAAGTAGTGCTATACTAAATATAAGATTTTCTTAGCTTTACAGCTTCATAAAATTAGTGATACCGGTGGGGAGTAAAAACAAGCTAAAAAGATTTAAAGAAAACGAAACATTTAAAAATGTTGTACAGCCTGATAGAGATGAAGTTCAGAAAAATTTATTTTCTCTAAAAGGTAAATGGGATACTTTTTTTAAAAACGATAATCCGATAGTATTAGAACTAGGCTGTGGTAAAGGTGAATACACCCTAGGTCTTGCAAAACAAAATAAGCATAAAAATTTTATAGGTGTAGATATAAAAGGAGCACGCTTTTGGCGTGGTGCAAAAACAGCTATAGAAGAAAATTTACCAAATGTTGCTTTTGTAAGAAGTCAAATAGAACTTATAGATTATCTTTTTGACGAAAATGAAATAGCTGAAATTTGGATTACTTTTCCAGATCCTCAAATAAAATATAAAAGAACAAAACACAGACTTACAAATAAATTGTTTTTAGATAAGTATAACCGTATTTTAAATGAAAATGGGGTTGTAAATTTAAAAACCGATAGCGAATTTATGCATGGATATACCTTAGGACTTTTACATGGTTTAGGTTTAGAGGTTGTTTATGCAAATCATGACGTGTATAAAAATGAGGGGAGTCCAAAAGAAGTATTGAATATTCAAACTTTCTATGAAAATCAGTATCTTGATAAAGGAAAACCAATAACCTTTATTCAATTTAAAGTCAAATAACCAATGACCCATTTATTGATTTTATTTTTCGTCACCTTTTCGGCTGCATTTATGGCAACAGTACCCCCTGGCTTATTAAATATGAATGCTGCAAAAACAAGTGTCGAAAAGGGGAAGTTAAACGGAATTATCTTTAGTCTTGGAGTATCTACAATGGTAGTTTTTCAGGCATATATAGCTGTTCTTATTTCAAAATACCTGCATAATCACCCCGAAGTTGTAGCAGTATTACTTAAAATAGCATTAGTGGTTTTTGCCTTTTTTTGTATTTATTTTTATGTAATAGCTAAAAAGAATAAACAACAGAATGAAAAGGTACTTAATGTTAGTAAAAAAAATAGTTTTTTTAAAGGAACATTATTAGCGGCTTTAAATTTATTGACTATACCCTATTATAGCGGACTTAATGCTATGTGGAAAACATCAGGGTGGATTAAATTTGAAATTGCAGATATTTTGATTTTTATATTAGCTGCAGGTTTCGGAACATTTACAGTTCTTTATTTATACACTATATATTTCTATAAACTAGAAGCTAAAAGCAATAGTTTTTCAAGAAACTCAAATTATATTTTAAGTGCTTTAATGTGTTTATTATTCATAGTAACACTTTTCCGAATTTACAAGCAATAAAATGCAGATAGAGAATCAGAATTTTTTTCAAAAGGTATATGAAGTAGCAAAGCAAATACCTTATGGGCGAGTAACTTCTTATGGTGCAATTGCAAAATATTTGGGCACAGCTCGGAGTGCAAGAATGGTAGGTTGGGCTATGAACGGTTCGCCAGACGATGTCCCAGCACATAGAGTTGTAAACAGAAAAGGGTTATTGACAGGTAAGCATCATTTTGATGGAACTAACTTAATGCAGCAATTATTAGAGAGCGAAGGAATAAAGGTTGTAGATAACCAAATACAAAAATTAGAAAAGCATTTTTGGGATCCATTTACTGAACTAGAAATAAATGAATAGTATTCCTATATTTTTCAAAGATTATAGATTATAAATTAATCTGATTGGCCTATATTTTATTTCAATTTCATCTTTTCTTAATATCCTTTCTATACTGTATCTTTGTAATTTAGAATGAATTTTAATAAAACTGAAAATTGTTTCACATTGTGATTATTTTCAGTTTAAAAATGAAATGTTTGCAAGAAAATAACGTCTTACAAATACATTGAAGTAAAAGATATATGAAATTAGAGAAAAAAGATATCCTTAAGGCTTTAGAACATATAACAGTACCTGGTGAAGGACAAAATATGGTAGAAAGTGGTGCGGTAAAAAATATTCAAATTTTTGGTGATGAAGTAGAAGTAGATATCACGATTGCAAACCCAAGTCTACAAGCTCGAAAAAAGACAGAGGTCGAAATTTTGAAAATTATCCACAGAGAAGTTTATGAAAAGGCTAAAATCAAAATCAATATTAAAGTTGATGCCCCAGCGGCAAAACCTAAAGTAAACGAAATTAAAGGAAAACCTATTCCTGGAATTAAAAATATTATTGCTGTTGCTTCTGGTAAAGGTGGCGTAGGTAAATCTACAGTTACTGCTAATTTAGCAGTAACATTAGCTAAAATGGGTTTTAAAGTAGGACTTTTAGATGCTGATATATATGGTCCTTCTATGCCAATAATGTTTGATGTTGCTAATGAAAAACCATTAGCAGTTAACATTGATGGTAAATCTAAAATGAAACCAGTCGAAAGTTATGGTGTAAAACTATTATCTATCGGGTTTTTTACGCAACCAAATCAAGCAGTAATTTGGAGAGGACCTATGGCATCAAAAGCATTAAATCAAATGATTTTTGATGCGCACTGGGGAGAAATTGACTTTATGTTACTCGATTTACCACCAGGAACTGGCGATATTCATTTAAGTATAATGCAAGCGATGCCTGTTACTGGAGCTGTAGTTGTAAGCACACCACAAGAAGTTGCTCTTGCAGATGCACGTAAAGGGGTTGCCATGTTCCAACAAGATTCTATTAATGTTCCAGTGTTAGGAATAGTTGAAAATATGGCTTATTTTACACCAGATGAATTGCCTAATAATAAGTACTATATATTTGGAAAAGAAGGAGCTAAGCATTTATCTGAAGATTTAAACGTACCTTTCTTGGGAGAGATTCCTTTAGTGCAAAGTATTAGAGAGGCAGGTGATGTAGGTAGGCCAGCAGCCATGCAAACTGCGACCCCAATTGAAGCTGCTTTTGAAGAAATTACAAGAAATGTGGTGCAGGAGGTTGTAAATAGAAATGATAATTTACCACCTACCGAAGCTATTAAAATAACAACAATGGCAGGTTGTTCTGCTGTTAAAAAGAAATAATTATGACATCAGAAGAGCTTAAAATAAATGTTGAAAAAGCGCTGGAAGAAATTCGCCCTTTTTTACAAAGTGATGGAGGTGATATTTCACTTATTTCTATAGATAATGAATCTTCTGTTAAAGTAAAACTTGAAGGTGCTTGTGTAGGTTGCTCGGTAAACCAAATGACATTAAAGAGCGGAGTAGAAATGACTATTAAAAAATATGCTCCACAAATTGAAGAAGTTATTAATATTGCCTAAACTTCAATGATAAATGTCATGAATCAAAAGTTGGCATTTTGATAGTTTTACTGCGATTTTAAATTTTATTTTTTAATGATTAAAACTGATATACTAATTATTGGAGCGGGACCTACGGGTCTCTTTGCTGTTTTTGAAGCTGGCCTATTACAATTAAAATGTCATTTGATTGATGCACTTCCGCAAGCAGGGGGGCAATGTTCAGAAATTTATCCAAAAAAGCCTATTTATGATATTCCTGGTTTTCCAGAAGTTTTAGCAGGAGATTTAGTGAATAATTTAATGGAGCAAATAAAACCTTTTCAGCCTGGTTTTACTTTAGGAGAGCGTGCAGAAACTATTGATAAGTTAGAAGATGGGTCTTTTGTAGTAACTACTAATAAGGGAACAAAGCATCATGCCCCAATTGTAGCAATTGCAGGTGGATTAGGTAGTTTTGAACCACGCAAACCATTACTAGAGAATATTGAAAATTTTGAAGATAGAGGAATCAATTATTTTATTAAAGATCCCGAAGTATATCGAAATAAAAAAGTAGTTATTGCTGGAGGCGGTGATTCTGCTTTAGATTGGAGTATTTTTTTAGCAGATGTTGCTTCTGAAGTCTCTTTAGTGCACAGAAGAAATGAATTCCGAGGAGCTTTAGATTCAGTAGAAAAAGTGCAAAAATTAAAAAATCAAGGCAAAATAAATCTAATTACACCCGCAGAAATAGTAGCTTTAAATGGTAATGGATCATTACAATCGGTGCGTATCTGTAAGAATTCTGAAATCGAAGAGAATTTTGATTTAGAGATAGATAATTTTATTCCTTTATTTGGACTTTCTCCTAAATTAGGGCCTATTGGTGATTGGGGTCTAGAAATTGAAAAAAATGCAATAAAGGTTAATACATTTGATTACCAAACCAATATACCCGGAATTTATGCTATTGGCGATGTGAATACTTATCCTGGTAAATTAAAACTTATTTTATGTGGTTTTCATGAAGCCACTTTAATGTGTCAAAGTGCTTTTCAACGAATATTTCCAGATAAAAAATATGTGATGAAATATACTACGGTAGGTGGCGTTACTGGTTTTGATGGGAGTAAAAAAGAAGCCGAAAAAGCTGTTATAAAATCTATTGATTAATATCACAAAATCTTCAAACTTGTTAAAAGTAGTATTGTTTTGATTATTTACATGGATAAAGCCATTAAATTTGCAAACAATTGTAACTATAGAAGTACAAATGCATGAGTGACGTTAAAATTAAAATTACTGATCGTGACGGGGTAGTTCACGAAGTAGATGCGCCAACCGATATGAATATGAATATCATGGAATTGGTAAGAGCTTATGAATTAGCTCCAGAAGGAACTATAGGAGTATGTGGAGGAATGGCAATGTGCGCATCATGCCAATGTTATATTGAAAGTAATACAGAATTGCCTGAAAAATCTGATGATGAAGATGCCATGCTGGCGGAAGCATTTTATGTAAAAGAGAATAGCCGTTTAGGATGCCAGTTACATATTACTGAGGCTATGGATGGCTTGGAAATAGAGCTAGCACCAGAGAGTTAATAAGAGATTAACAAATATTGAAAAGCCAAAAACCATGTTCCTATTGATTTTTGGCTTTTTGTTTTATATTCTAGCTTGATAGGTAAATAAGTTGTGGTAACGGCCTTCTTTTGCAATCAACTCATCATGAGTTCCTTGCTCTGCAATACGACCATTTTCAATTACCAAAATTTGGTTCGCCTTTCTAATAGTACTTAATCTGTGAGCGATAACAAATGTTGTTCTACCTTCTGTTAAAGTGGCCAAACTTTTTTGAATTAATGCTTCACTTTCCGTATCTAAATTTGAAGTTGCTTCATCTAAAATTAATATTTTAGGATTTGCTAAAACTGCACGGGCAATAGCAATACGCTGCCTTTGTCCTCCTGATAATTTTACGCCTCGTTCACCAATTAAAGTATCAAGTCCATTTTCAAAACGATCAGTAAATTCATTTACATAAGCTGCAATGACAGCTGCCTGTAATTCATCTTCAGTAGCATTTGGTCTAGGAAATAAAATATTTTCTCTAATTGTTCCTTCAAACAAAAATTCATCTTGTAAAACAACACCCAAATTTTTTCGATAACTGTTGAGGTTTACTTTAGAGATATCATTCCCGTCTATAGTAATTGTACCTGATAGAGGATTTAAGAATGTTGCTGCTAATCCGGCAATGGTAGATTTTCCAGAACCAGAGCTACCTACTAAGGCAACAACCGAACCTGATTTTACTTCAAAATTTATATTGTGTAAAACCTCTTTATCTTCTTCATATGCAAAGGAAACATCATTAAAAATAATATCACCTTGAATAGTATCTAGTACAACATTTCTATATTCATCATCAGATTCTGGAGTCATATTCATTAACTCTTCAGTACGGTCTAACCCAGCCAAAGCTTCAGTTAGTTGGCTGCCAATATTACTCATTTGTACAATGGGAGCAATCATTTGTGCTAACAAAACAGTAAACATTAAAAACTCTCCAGTGGTTAAAGTACCTTGAATAATTTTATAACCACCAAAACCCATAATACCTGTTGTTGCAACTCCTATAAGAAAAGTAGAAGAGCTGGTCATAAAAGCAGTCGTAGTTAAACTCTTTTTCACATTCTTAAATAACTCTTCAACACCACTTTCAAAAATTTTATGTTCTTGCTCTTCAGCATTAAAACCCTTAATAACACGAATGCCTCCTAAAGTTTCTGTTAATCTACCTGTAACCTCTGCATTAATTTTTCCTCTATTTCGAAAAATTGGGCGAATAATTTTAAAAGCTTTCATGGCAATAAATCCAAAAATGGCTAAAGGTAAAAAAGTAAATAATGTCATTGTTGGACTTATTTTTAATAACAAGACTAGCGCTACAACGGCTGTGATTGTACCCCCTACTAATTGCACTAAACCTGTTCCAATTAAATTACGAACTCCTTCAACGTCAGACATAATTCTTGAAACTAAAGCTCCGGATTTTGCATTATCAAAAAAACGAATAGGCAAAGAGAGTACTTTTCTTTGTACTTGAGCTCTAAGTTCAGAAATCATAAATTGCGCCTGAACACTAAGAATATAAGTAAGTAAATAAGAGGTTACAGATTGAATTAAAATTGCTGCAATTACAACTATTACAAGAATTTTTAAAGAGGCAATATTTTTACTCGGTAAAATTGTATCAAATAAGTATTTTGAAGCATAGGCAGGCACAAAGCTTGCAGCTTTGCTAATTATGATCAATAATAATCCAATAAAAACTAGATTACGTCTAGGCCAAATAATTGTTTTAAATGCGGTAAGTATACTAACTTTTTTATCTGCCATTATCGTATAACTATAAAATTTTAAAAATTTTAATACTTTTTATAAAATATATAAAGAAGGAGCAAAGTTACTTTAAATTGACTAAAATTATGGTCTATTAAAGCAACTTGATTTTTTTAAATCGAAAAATTAGTTTTTAAGTTTTAAGTCTACTATTTTCATGGCTAAGAACCAAATACTTATACTAATGAAATACATTGCCTTTTACTTATGTACAATTATTTTGATAAGTTGTAACCCTGAGGTTAAATTAGAGGGGGAGTCTGTAATTTTTAAAAAGTATGCTGATAATGTAGAAATCATTAGAGATGATTTTGGCGTTCCTCATATTTATGGAAAAACAGATGCAGATGCTGTTTTTGGGTTATTATATGCGCAATGTGAAGATGATTTTAATAGAGTTGAACAAAATTATATTTGGGCAACGGGTAGATTAGCAGAAGTTGAAGGCGAAGATGCATTGTATAGCGATTTAAGAGCCAAACTTTTTATGACAGAAGAAGAGGCAATAGCAAACTATGAAAAAAGCCCTGAATGGTTAAAAGAATTATGTGATGCTTTTGCTGCGGGAATTAATTTTTATCTAAAAAACCATCCAGAAGTAAAACCAAAATTACTTACTCATTTTGAACCATGGATGCCAATGTATTTTAGCGAAGGGTCAATAGGTGGGGATATTGAACGTATTTCAATTGATAAAATAAAAGCTTTTTATGAGGGTGGAATGGAAATCCCGAAATCAAAGGAAATTGCTTTGAAAAAAGCTGAAGAAACTGCTGAACCTCAAGGCTCTAATGGAATAGCAATATCAGGAAAATTGACTCAATCAGGTAACACCATGTTGTTGATTAACCCCCACACCTCGTTTTTTTTTAGAGGAGAAGTTCATGTGGTGAGTGAAGAAGGTTTAAATACTTATGGGGCTGTAACTTGGGGACAATTTTTTGTATATCAAGGTTTCAATGAAAAAACAGGATGGATGCATACCTCAACATATACTGATGTGATGGACGAATTTAAGGAAAGCATTACACAAATAGAAGATAAATTGGTGTATCAATATGGCGAAGAATTACGACCAGTAACTGTGGGTGAGATTGCTTTGAACTATAAAGATGGTGATGAAATAAAAACAAAGAAATTTTCAACCTACAGAACACATCATGGACCAATCACTCATATTGCCGATGGGCAATGGACTGCTTCATCAATGATGTGGGAGCCTGTAAAAGCATTAGAGCAATCCTATATTCGAACAAAACAAACTGGTTATGATGGGTTTAGAAAAATGATGGATATCAGAACAAATTCATCTAACAATACAGTCTATGCCGATGCAGAAGGAAATATCGCCTATTTTCATGGTAATTTTATCCCGAAACGAGATACTATTTATGATTATTCACAACCTGTTGATGGTAGTAACCCAAAAACAGATTGGCAAGGCTTGCATTCCGTTGATGAAAATATCTTGATACTAAATCCAGAAAATGGGTGGTTTCAAAACTGTAACTCTACGCCATTTACCGCTGCTTTAGAATTTAGTCCTAAAAAAGCAGATTATCCAAACTATATGTCTAAAGATCAAGAGAATTTTAGAGGGGTGCATGCCATAAATTTATTAACAAATAAAAGTGGATATACGTTAGATAGTTTGATTAAAGTTGCACACGATCCTTATTTACCTGCTTTTGAGAAGCTAATTCCAGGGTTAGTTGAAGCCTATGAAAAATATGATGATAAAAACCCTAAACTTAAGGAGCCAATTGAAGTTTTAAAACAATGGGATTTAAAAACTTCAAAAGAATCAGTTGCTATGACTTTAGCGCATTATTATGGAACTATGTATGGAAAAATTGGGGAATCACCAGTTGGTTTTAGTGACATGGAAAAGATGAATTATTTTGGAACTAAATCCCCTTTTGGGGAACGACTGCATGTTTTTGATGCTGTAATAAATCAACTAAATTCTGATTTTGGGACATGGAAAATGCCTTGGGGTGAGGTTAATAGATATCAGCGATTAAATGGAGCTATTCGCCAACCATTTAATGATAGTTTGCCAAGTATTCCAATAGGTTTTGCTTCAGGAAGATGGGGAGCTTTGGCTGCTTTTGGCGCTCGTTATGATAACAATACTAAGAAAATATATGGCACAAGAGGTAATAGTTTTGTGGCAGTTGTAGAATTTGGAGATAAAGTAAAGGCAAAAAGCATTCTAGCAGGCGGTCAAAGTGGAGACCCAAAATCACCTCATTTTAATGATCAAATACAAGATTACGCAGCTATGAATTTTAAAGACGTAGCATTTTATAAAGAAGATGTTTTAAAAAGAGTTGAAAAAAGCTATCATCCTGGCGAAGAGTAAGTTTATTTTTAAATAGGGAGTTATTGAATATTTTATAAAATTTCAGGAGACCTTTTTAAAATTCTACCATTAATAAGTAAAACATTTAATGAGAGATCAAAAAATACTAGAGCTTTATAGAAATGGTCAGCGTGAGAAGGCTTTTAAAAATCTTTATAAATTATATCCTAGGATAGAGAAACTAATTCTTTCAAAAGGAGGGAAAAAGGAAGATGCCTTGGATGTCTTTCAAGAGTCTCTAATTATCTTAAATAGAAATCTAGAAAACACTAATTTTCAGCTTTCATCTTCTTTTTACACCTATTTATTTGCGGTTTCACGATTTGTTTGGAATGATTTTCAGAAGAAAAATAACAAACAACTAATTCTTGATATTAGTAGTTCTGAAATAAGCATATACAATAATGTTTTAGAAGAAAAAAAATATCAAATCGCTGAAAATGCTTTTAAAAAATTGGGAGAACGTTGCCAACAGCTTTTGCAGTTATTTTATTCTAAAGCGCAATCTTTTAAACAAATAATGAGAGTGATGAATTTTTCATCAGAAAAGATAGCTAAAAATCAAAAATACAAGTGCTTAGTGAAAGCAAAAAAAATCTACCGAGAAAAGATTAAAACAGCTCAATCTTAAATTTGAATTCTTATGAAAACACATATACAGAATATAGAACTCATAAATAAATATTTACATAAAAGACTTTTAGATAATGAAGTAATGCTATTTGAAAACCGTATTGTAAGTGATGCAGCTTTTAAAAAATTATATGATGAGCATTTAGTTTTCTTAGAAGGATTGAAAAGAGTTGCATTAAAAAAAATTATTAATAATGCCCATACTTCATATGTAATCAATAAACGAATTAAAATAGCAGGAATTTCAATTTTAATTTTAGGACTAATAGTTTTAGCTTATATATTCTTTTCAAATTATGAAAGTAAAATAAATATAAAATCAAATAATGAAAATAGTTCGTCATTTATTATTTTGGATTCTATCTCTACAAAGACAAGGGAAGTTTTAGTAAAAAGCTCTGATTCGGTAGATATTTCATCAATTTCTAGTATTCAAAAAGACTCTATTCATGTATATCATTCTTCAACTGAAAATAAAGAAAAGAGTATAAATGTGTTTACTAAAATAGGGGCCGATAATAAGGAGAATCAAGAACATGAAAGTAATGAAAAACGAATGGAGAATGGAGTTTCAAATGAAATGCTAATTATTGAAAAAGGGTTCAAAAATGGAGATAATTTTACAGTAGATAATGAGTTAATTTTTGAGCCTTATAACTCATTTGAATTTAACGGAAAAGAATACCAATTAGAGAATTGCGATATAGCAAAGGAATCATATGGAGAAATATCTAAATGGGAAATCGACTTTTTTTGTTGTAACAGTAAATCTTATTATTCCAAACTCAATAAAAAAGAAATTACCACATTACTATATTTTAATTTTAAGACCTTAAAAACAGATGAATTAACGGAAGGTAGTTATATGTTTACAAAAGAAAATAATGCTAATCGTAAGTCATTTACTTTTACGGGGGAAATTAGAATAGAAAATCAAATACTAAAAATTACAGAAGGAGAATTTAATGTAATTTTTAAAGACTCTATTATTGATGTGAATTTTAACTTAAAAGTAAATGATAATCAAAAAATTGTGGGCAGGTATTCTGGTAATTATAATCTCATCTTAGGCGAGAATAAATAGTTTTTTACTAATTTTAAGTTTATTTTACGATTGGAAGTGCAATAGAATATAAACGCTCTACGAATTTTTTATAGGCTTCGGCAGATGGGTGTAAGCCATCACTTGCAACTAAATTCGGATTTTCTAAACCTTTTCTAGTAATATCAGTAATATTCACAAAAATAACACCAAAACCTTCAGTAATTTTCTTTGCAAATTCATTGTAAGCGTCAATTTCTTCAGAAATTATTTTAGAATTAGTACTGTTTTGTCCAAAAGGAGTATACGCATAATCAGGGATGGAGACAACAATTACTTTTTTTGAATTTCCTTCTGCTAAAGCTACTGCACGCTTTAAAAGTTCTGGAAATTCATTTTCATATTGTGTAAATGGTCTATTCTGATATTGATTGTTTACGCCAATTAAAAGAGTTACAAAATCGTAAGTCCTTCTTTGAGTACCTTTATTAATAGCATCTATTAGGTTATCAGTTCGCCACCCCGTAACTGCAATAATTTCAGTAGTTATAGGTAGGGCTATATTTTTTTCAAGACTATCTTTTAATTGTGAAGGAAAATTTTGATTATACGCCACGCTTTGCCCAATAGTATAGCTATCCCCTAAAGCTAGATAGTATATAGATGTAGGGTCTTCGACTGGCTCATATATTTGTTGTGTTGTAACTACATCATCCATAGAAGAACAGCTTAATAAAATAAAGGCAAAAATAGTATACGATAAAAGTCTCATATTTGCTTTTAGTATAATTACGAGACTTTGGCTATTTAGGTTTTTTAAAACGATTAAATAAACAAAAAACTAAATAGGAATTTGCTGGCTTAAACAATGCAGCGTTCCAAAGCCCCAAATAAAATCGATACAACTAATTCCAATGATTTTTCTGTTAGGAAAGCAATCGGATAAAATGTTAAGTGCTATTCTGTCTTTAGCATCATTAAATGTTGGAACAAGAACAGTTTTATTTAGAATTAAAAAGTTGGCATAACTCGCTGGTAATTGCAAACCATCAAACAGAATAGGACTTGGCATTGGTAATTGTACCACATTTATCTTTTTGCCATCTTCTAATTGTGCTTCTTGCAATCGTTTTAAATTCTCTTGAAGTGGTTTGTAATTTTTATCTTTTTGATTTTCTTCAATAACAGTTACTACAGTATCTTCATTTACAAATCGGCATAGGTCATCTATATGTCCGTGTGTATCATCACCAACAATACCATCTTTTAACCAAATGGTATTAGTAATTCCAAAATATTCTTTAAAAATTGCTTCGTAATCCGTTTTAGTAAAACCAGCATTACGTACTTGAATTTTAGGATCTAAAAGGCATTCTTCAGAGGTGATTAAAGTTCCTTTTCCGTTAACTTCTAAAGCGCCACCTTCTAGGATAACTTTTTTTCCTTTATAGACAACTTGAGTTAAAGGTATGCTTATGTGTTGTGAAACTTTTGAAGGAACGTATTTGTCTAGTTGCCAATTTGTATACTTTGCCCAACCATTGAAATTAAAGTTTAGTGCTTCTCTTTTTGCACCATTTTTTACAATAATCGGTCCTGAATCGCGCATCCAACTCCGATTGGTCTTCTGAATGATGAAAGATATATTTTTAAATTTTACCGTAGCTATTTTTAGCATTTCAGTTACTTTTTCTTGCAAATTTTCATCTGCAACAACTAAGAACACCGTTTCTTGCTCTGCAATTTTTTTTGTGTATTCAACGAATGCCCATTGTACAGCAGTAAATTTTCCTGGCCAGTCTTTTCCATTATGGGGAAAACACAATAAAACACCTTCTTGTTGTTCCCATTCGGCAGGAAATCTTCTTATATCCATACAATTAATCTAAAGCGCGTTTGGTAATATCTCCAAAAGCATCAATACGTCTATCACGGAAAAATGGCCAGTTCTGACGTACATTTTCCTGATGATCTAAATCTACTTCGGCTAATAATATTTCTTCTTTGTCAGAGGAAGCTTGTGCTAAAATTTCGCCTTGAGGTCCACAAATGAAGGAGTTGCCCCAAAATTCAATTCCATCGGTATCTGGTAAATATTTTTCTAATCCGATACGGTTAGCCGCAGCAACATAGACGCCGTTGGCAACAGCATGACCTTTCATAACATTCATCCAAGCTCCGTATTGGTTTTCGCCATACGATTCTTTTTCAGACGGATGCCAACCTATTGCGGTTGGATAAAATATAATTTCGGCACCTTTTAATGCAGTTAATCGTGCAGCCTCAGGATACCATTGATCCCAACATATTAATGTTCCTATATTTCCCTTTTCTGTTGGGGTGGATTTAAATCCTAAATCACCTGGAGTAAAATAAAATTTTTCATAGAAATGTGGGTCATCTGGGATATGCATTTTTCGATATAAACCAGCTTGAGACCCATCAGTATCAATTATATAAGCACTATTATGATAAATTCCAGCCATTCTTTTTTCAAAAAAAGGAATAATCAGAGCTACTTTTAGTTCTTTAGCCAAATCACTAAATGCAGTGAATGATACATCGCCTAAAGGTTCAGCAAGAGAAAAATTAGAGACATCTTCACTTTGACAAAAATAATGACTGCTATAAAGTTCAGGTAATGAAATAACTTCAGCGCCTTTTTCGGCTGCTTTACGAATCCAAGTCAAGCATTTTTTTCTATTTTCTTCTGGAGTATTATTCAGGTTTAACTGAATTACAGCGATAGTATATTTTTTGTTTGCCATGAAAAATGGGAATCTAAAATGAGAGGCAAAGATATTAAATAAAAGAAACTAAGATAAATTAGGGATAAAATGTTCTAAAAAAAAGCAGTAAATACGATTATTCTTTTACTACAATAAAAGTAGCTTTTGATCCAGTAGATAAGTTCCATTGATTTGCATACAAAAGTTTACCTTGATCATCATAAACATTTATTTGTGCAGTATTCGGACTTGAAGATCCTTCGTTCAACGCTTCAAATTCTATTCTGTTAAAACCCTTTTTTAAATCTACATTGAGTCCTTTAAAAGCTCCAGTTAAAAATAATTTTGGCTCAACAACTTCGCCATTTAGTAGTATACGAACTTGATCACCATCTACATATTCATGATCTCGGCAAACAATACCTATAAATTTGCCATTATTTTTTATATCACCCAAATACATATCTGGAAAGTGTTTTCCTGAATCGCCACCAAAAGCATCTCCAATTTTTGGATCTATTTTTAAATCTGCCCCTGCCTGCACTAAATTTTTATTAGGCAGCATTGATATTTTAGGTTGCACAGAATCTTTTAGATTATATTCTGCTTTTTTACCCAATAAATCGGGCATATTTAAAGATAAGGGTTGTTTTTTTTTCTCAGGGTTTAAGTTTAAATCAGTCTTACCTTGTATTTTCAAAGGCTGTGTCGCTGGAATTTCTTTTTGAGAAAACCCTACTTGAAAGAGTAAAAGACAAAATATAAAGTTAAGTGTTTTCATCATGGGTTAAATGGTTGTTAACTTGCTGTAAAACTAACAAATACCCTGCCATTAAGTTTAAAATTGATGTTAAAAACATTAATAGTAATGGTAAAATATTTTTTAGCCTTTATTTTGCTTCGAGTTTTGTATTGAGCTAATTTGTATTTTTTATGAGTTAATGAGCTATAGTATAGTTTCTTTATTTCGTTATACTATATGGAATCAAATACTGAATATTTTTTTGAATCTATATAAATATAAACGTTATAAAGTATGAGATATTCTCTTTTGTTATTTTCAATTTTAGTTGCAATGATTTTTTATTTGAGTTTTCAAAATTCTAAAAAGGAAACTAATGCTTTAAAAAAGGCTGATATTTTTAAAGATAAATCTATAAATAAAAACAATTCAAGTTTTAAAATAGATGAATCTGCGTACTACAGAGAAAACTATAGTACCAAAAAAGTTTGGATTGAAATTGTAAGAAATAAGGATAAAGGCGATTTACCGAAAACAACAACTGATAGTCTTATCTATTGATAAAGTGTACTATTATGACTATTAAATTTTATAAGTTTAACTAAGCTTGTAATCTAATATTTTTTTAGGGCCTTCGAGTATAGCTCTTACTACTCTAAGAGTACCATCTTCTGTCGTGTCAATTTGCCATTTAATTAATGCTATTTCGCCGTTTTCAATTTCTATTCCAGTAATGCTACGCGGGTGAACACAACTGCCATCATTAAAAAAAGGAATGTCACCTGGTTCTGGAAAGCGCGGACGATGTGTATGACCTACAATTGTAAGAATAAGATTATTCTGTACAATCCATTTTTTTATTCGCCTTTCAATTTTTATGAGTTCTTTATAATTTTTAGCTGGACTTGTTGGGTCAGCAATTCCCCAAACCTGTAATGGTTTCCAAAGCACACGAACTAAAAATCTACCCCACCTCCAAAAAGTATAATTCCACCAATCTGCTTGGTGGCCATGAGTTAAAAATATTTCTTGCTGGGTTTCTTTATGTTTTAAAATAACACCTTCATTATAGCTTAAATCTTTAAAAAGCTCTTTTTCGCAACCTTCAATAGGCTCAAAATAACTACTCAAATTTTGTTTTACATATGCAGGATTTTTATAAACCATATCATGATTTCCCCATAGCATATGCAGCCTTCCTCTGACATGAAATTCTCGGAGTAAATAAAAAATATTTTTATGGGCAGAAAAAATGGATTCAAAATTTACATTCTCCCATAGCTCGTCCCCGTCTCCTAATTCAAAATAATCATATCCTTCATTAAAATAATATTTTAAAGCATGGAAATAGATGTTTCTATTATTAGCAAAATCATCAGCAAAACTATTATCACCTCGATGACAATCACTAAATAAAATTAATTTTGATGAATTATCAAAGGCTACCAATTTTGCATTATTATAAGCTCTTGATAATCTACTACTAGAAGACATAATTTAAATTTTTATAAATATCTAAAAAAGTACCGAATCTAAAAGTGTTTGAATGTGTAAACTTATGCGTTTTCTTTTGTAATTTTGTAATCAAACTCACGACCAAACAGTGTGATGATAGAGAAAAGAGAATCTCCTTTAATTCAAGTTATTAGTTTTAATAAATTATTAGAACAGTATGATGTTATGTCTAAAAGTGATGTTAATTTCATAGCTAATAAAGCAAAACATATACTTGAGGCACAGGCACCTTATCCAGAATTAAGAGAAGGTTTTACAGATGTTACATTACTTAAAAAGCATAAAGATCTTATTAAAATAATTTTACAAGATACTTTTCCTGAAGTGCTTACTCATAATGAAATTAAAACAGCATCTACTGTACCTTTTGACAATGTGGTTTTTAATTCTTCTGAACGATTTAAAAAAATTGTAGAGGCAGCAGGTGGTGGTAAAGAATTTTTGCCTCAGATGCGTGATTTGCCTGAGCATCAGCATTATGTAATGGCTAGCACTATAATATTAAGCTCGTATTATGGTTTTAATTTAGATGCTAAAAAGTCGGTTTTTTATGATCTTCAGGATGAGAATGGCATTATGCGTCACTATCGCATCATGTATAATGCTGATTTTATGGAGATTATTCCTACTGAAAAATCAAAAGAGTTAACACAAGAAGATATTGAAGAGCTTATTGAAAATTTTGATGATTTAAAACTATGGAAAGACAAAATACCCCCAGATAGCTTTATTTGTAAGGGTTTTGTCATTTCATCTATGTTTGATGTTACCTCTGAACATTCCATATCGGAAATTAAATCTAGTCTTATTTCTAATGATAAGACAGGCGACAAGAATTTCATGAATAGTTTAAAAGAGACTTTTAAATCATTTTTTGGTGTTCCCGATATACAAGCTGGTTTTATAACGTATGATGCTAAAAAAGATCAATTTGAGAGAGTTTTTGGTAAAAAAATGGAAAGTTTCATTCTTCATGATAAAGAAGTAGAAGCTTGTTCTGAGTTGCTTTGTCAGTCTTCTTATCAAAAATTATTAAAAGAGAACAGCTATTTTTCTATTTCAGATATTGAAAAGTACAACAAACAATGCGAAGGTACATTCCCATATAACAGCTTAAAAGAACAGGGTATTAAGAGCGTTATTTTTGCACCGATTGCAGATAATGGTAAACTTTTAGGAGTATTAGAACTAGTTTCTAAAAAGAAGAATGCTTTGAATAGTGTTAATGCAAATAAGCTTGGTGATATAATGCCATTTATTGTATCTGGAGTATTACGTTCGATAACTGAAGAGGCAAACCGCATAGATGCTATAATTCAAAATGAATGTACATCTGTTCACTCATCTGTATATTGGAAATTTAAAGAAGAGGCTAAACATTTTATTGAAGATAGTATAGAAAATAGAGCTCCTTCATTTAAAGAAATTGTTTTTAAAGATGTGTACCCACTTTATGGACAAATTGATATTAAAAACTCCTCAGGTGCAAGAAATATTGCAATTCAGCGAGATTTAATGATCCAGCTTTCAGAAGTTAATGAAGTTTTAGCTAAAGCATGGGATAAAAATAAATTGCCCATTTTTGAAGAGTTAATGTTTAGGGTAAATAACCATATTGATGAGGTTAAAGAAGTTCTAAATACAAATAGTGAACAGGCGGTATTTAATTTTATACAAGATGAAATAGTGCCTGTTTTTGAACATTTGAAAAAAAGCGATGTTAGTTTGCAAAAACTCATAACTGCTTATGAGTCTAATATTGATATGGGTACAATGTCGTACTATGATCATCGTAGAAATTATGATGAGAGTGTTATGTTAATCAATAAAAAGCTTTCATCTGTAATTGACAAAAAACAAGAAGAAGCACAAGAAATGTTTCCTCATTATTTTGAGCGCTATAAAACAGATGGCGTAGAACATAATATGTATATTGGAGCATCAATCGTAGATGATAAAGAGTTTGATTCTCTGTATTTAAACAATTTACGATTGTGGCAGTTACAAGTTATGTGCGAGATGGAAAATAAGCACTATGATTTAAAATCGGAGCTATCAGTACCCTTAGATGTGTCTTCTTTATTATTGGTTTACAATACATCATTATCCATTAGGTTTAGAATGGATGAAAAGCGTTTTGATGTTGATGGTACTTATAATGCTCGCTATGAAATCATAAAAAAACGAATTGATAAATCATATATAAAAGGCACAAAAAATAGGATAACACAACCAGGTAAAATGGTAATTGTCTATTCTCAGAAGAAAGATGAATTAGAATACTTGCGGTACATTAAATTCTTAAAATCAAAAGGATTTTTTAGTGGTAAAGTTGAAATTGTAGAACTAGAAGGCTTACAAGGAGTTTCAGGCCTTAAAGCCATTCGTGCAGACATAAATTACCACATGAAAAATGCACCAATTGAAAAAACATTTACGTATGATGATTTAATGGAGGAATTGAAAAAATAATTAAACTAAGCTGGAAGTTCAATTATACGTTCTGGACCAAAAAACTTTAGGGCTACAAAAAATGCAATTACAGACAAAACCATTCCCACCATAAAAATACTATAGGTCCAACGTAATAGTTTATATTTTTTATCTAGAACCAAACCTAAAAAATAGAGATCTTTAGTTAAAGACGAATATACATACTCTTGGTCTTTTATCAATTCTTGAATTGCCCATTCATAATCTTGTAACTTCATTTTGTGAAAATTACCAAAGAATAATAAATTCACTTTTTTGTTTTCTACATCATTTTTAGTGAATTCTCCAGTGGTAACATTTGGTCTAGTTGCAAGAACAGACATAATCATTGAGGTTACGCTGAAAACCACAAAAATTGCTGCTGGAAGCACCAAATAATCATTGGTAGGATTGTCTAATTTTGGAAGTAAGTTTGACAAAATTAAAGAAATAATAATGGCATTGACAGAAAGTAAAATGTTCGCTTTTGTGTCTGCAATATCACTTAATTTAAGATGATTGCGCATTGTAACCCTAAACATGGTTTGTATCCCTCTTTCAGGACTTTTATTTTTAAGATTTACTTTTAATTGTTCTTTTTGAACAAGTTTAGTACTCTTATTTTTCTGTTTAAGTAATTTTTCAATGTTTTCATCTTTTCCTTTCTGCCAATTCTCTATAGCATATTGGGTATAAAATCTATGTTCTGTTCTGAACATATTTATATTTAAATTTCGCCATTCTTTTCTAGAATAATCAGCAATACCAAATAAAGATAATTCTTCTCGAAGGAGCTCAGAGGTTTCTAAATAACTATTTTGTGCAAAGTGAGAGCAATCTGCATCTTTAATTATTTCTTCAAAAATATTTTTAGGTTCATAGTTTAATTTTGTGGCCATAATTAAATCACATACCATCTCAATAATAAGAGGATCACACTCTAATTTTTTAAGGAATTCACGTGCAATTGTAGCGCTACTTTCCTCATGATTAGCTTGTCCTTTTATGTAACCAGTATCATGCAACCATGCGGCAAGAATAATTGCGTCATTTTCTTCACTTTTAAGAGTGTAAAAGTTCAATAATTCTTTAGTACTTTTGACTACCCGCTGGGTATGTCTTAGATTATGGTATAAATAATTACTATCTAATTTATCAGTTAGTAATTCAGTAACATATTCTTCAGTTTTAGAAAGTATTTCAGTCATGTGAATTAAATCATTGTATCAAAATTACAAATTTTAAAAATACTTAAATTGTTACTATGAGAAAACATTTTAACCTTATTACTATTCTTTTATTATTTACAGGATGTGCTACCTATAATACTAAATATAAGAATATTGAAAAGGCAAATGATTTGCCTACAACCAAAGAGGTTTCTCATACCTTTTATTTGATTGGTGACGCAGGATTATCTCCAATAGGAGGTATGAATCCAGTTTTAAAAGCTTTTAAAGAAAAACTAAACAAGGCAAATAAAAATAGTACAGCCATTTTTTTAGGAGATAATATTTATCCTGCTGGATTACCAGATCCAATAGATTCTACTGAGGCATATAGAACAGCTGCTAGCCATTTAAATGCACAAATAAGTACATTAGAAAATTTTAAAGGGAGTAAATTTTTTATACCAGGAAATCATGATTGGTATACAGAAGGGTTAGAGGGATTAGAACGAGAACAAAAATATATTCAAAGAAAATTAGATAGTGATGAAGTTTTTTTTCCTGAAGATGGTTGTCCTATAAAAACAATAGAAATAAATGATGATATAGTTGTTGTAGCTATAGATTCAGAATGGTACGTTACAAATTGGGATAAACGTCCAGATATTAATGATAAATGCGATATAAAAAGCAGAGACAAGTTTTTTTTAGAAATTGAAGATATAATTAAAGATAATAGGCAACGAACAACTATTATTGCAATACACCACCCGATGTTTAGTTATGGATCTCATGGAGGTCAGTATTCTTTAAGACAACAATTGTATCCTTCAAATCGAGATATCCCGCTACCAGTTTTAGGCACATTAGCTAATGTTTTACGAAAAACTGCAGGACCTTCAATTGCTGATTTCCAGAATAAATTATATATGGAACTTACCAATAAGCTAACAACATTAGCTCAGTTTTCTGATAAGGTAATCTTTGCATCAGGGCATGAACATACATTGCAATATATCGTTGAAAAAAATATTCCACAAATTGTAAGCGGCTCTGGATCAAAAGAAGGAGTTTCAAGGCTAATCAATGGTAGTCAATTTTCTACTGGAAAAATGGGTTATGCAGTTTTAGAAGTGTATACAGATGGATCTTCAAAAGTTAGATTCTATGGATTAGATGAAAAAGAAAATGAACAATTTTTATTTGGGACTGAAGTATTACAAACCGATTATAAACCAAATGCAAAAAAATATGATGACAACTTTCCTTCTTTTGTAGAAGCATCGGTATATACTGATGAAGAAATAGATAAATCTAGATTTTTTAAAACCATTTGGGGTGAAAGGTACCGCAAGTATTATGGAACTAAAGTAAAGGCGCCAACAGTAAGTTTAGACACACTTTTTGGAGGATTAAAGCCTGTTAAAAAAGGAGGTGGACATCAATCTAAATCATTGCGTTTACAAGACAAAAACGGGAAGGAATATGTAATGAGGGCTTTACGTAAAAGTGCAGAACTCTATTTACAATCTATGGCTTTTCAAGACCAGTATGTAATTGATGATTTAAAAGATACATATACACAAAAAATACTCGAAGATTTTTATACAGGAGCACATCCTTATGCTCCATTCACCGTAGCTACTTTATCAGATGCTATAGATCTATACCATACAAATCCTGTGTTGTATTATGTTCCTAAACAAACAGCATTAAAAGAATATAATGATCTTTTTGGAGATGAATTGTACATGATTGAAGAACATGCTGGCGATGGTCATGGAGATTTAAAAAGTTTTGGTTTTTCTAATAATTTGAAAAGCACAGATGCTATGTTAGAAGATCTGCGAGATGATGAAAAATATAGTGTAGATTCAGAATTGTATATAAGAGCACGTTTATTTGATATGGTAATTGGTGACTGGGATAGACATACTGATCAATGGCGTTGGGCAGAATTTAAAGATAAAAAATCAGATAAAATTTTATTTAAACCTGTTCCACGAGATAGAGACCAAGTTTTTTCTAAAATGGGCGATGGTATTTTAATGAATTTAGCTACAAGATTGGTCCCTTCGTTGAGATTAATGGAAGGTTTTAGTGAGCATATTAGAAGCGTGAAAGGATATAATTCTTCACCAAAAACATATGTTTTAGATATGGCTTTGTTACCAGAAACTACGGAAGAACAATGGATAAATCAGGCAAATTATATCAAGAAAAATTTAACAACAGCAGCTATAGATGAAGCACTTGAATTTTTTCCAAAAGAAGTTAGAGATAAAACTACATTAGAAATAAGGCAGATATTATTATCTCGCTTAGCAGATATTGATAAGACAGCAAAAGAATATTATCATATACTAAATAAATTTGCAGTTGTGGTAGGAACCGATAAGGATGATTGGTTTGAAATAAACAGAATCAATAAAAATGAAACCGAAATAAAAGCATATAGAAATATTAAGGATAAAAAGAAAAGACTGTTTTTTCACAAGATTTTCAATAAAAATACCACTAAAGAAATTTGGGTATATGGTTTAGATGATGATGATGTATTTGAGGTTAATGGAGAAAAAAACAACACTATAAAAGTTAGATTAATTGGTGGTCAAAATAACGATATATATGATATTAATGAAGATACTAAAATTAGTATTTATGATTATAAGAGTAAGAAAAATACATTTAAAAATGTAAAAGGAGTTAAAGTAAAACTTACTGACGACTACACTGTAAACACCTATCAGCCCTTAAAATTAAGAAGTAGTATAAATCAAATTATACCAACTATTGGTTTTAATCCAGATGATGGTGTAAAAATAGGATTTCAAAACACCTATACTTATAATGGTTTTCGCAAAAACCCTTTTACTCAAAAACATGATTTATATGCATCATATTATTTTGCGACTAGTGGTTATGAAATAGGATATATTGGCGAGTTTGCGCATATTTTTGAAAATTGGAATTTAGAAATGGCAACTCGTTTTACAAGTCCAAATTTTGCTATTAATTTTTTCGGATATGGTAATGATACCGAAAATTTTGATGATGATTTAGAATTAGATTATAATAGAGTTCGATTACAAACAACAAATCTTAAACCATCATTAGTTTGGCGAGGTAGATTAGGAGCTAAATTTAAGGCAGGTGTTTCATATGAGTCTATTGAAGTTGAAGAAACTGAGGACAGATATATTAATGAGTTTTACCAAATGAATGGAGAAGAAACTCAAAAGGACTTCGTAGGAACTGAGGTGGCATATAGTTATCAAAATAAAGACAATAAAGCTTTTCCAACTATGGGTATGGAAACATCACTCCAAATTGGATATAAAACAGAAATTGATTCAGGAAATAAAGGCTTTGGTTATGTAATACCAAGTCTTGCATTTGATTATAGGTTAATTTCAAATGGGAGACTGGTACTTGCGACAAAATGGAAAGCTCATTTTAATGTCGGTGATACTTATGAGTTTTATCAAGCCGCAAGTATTGGTGGTTTAGATGGACTAAGAGGTTTTAGAAACCAAAGATTTACTGGTAAATCAGCCTATTATCAAAATACAGATTTAAGGTTTAGTTTGAGAAAAATGAAAACCAATATTCTTCCAACTGCCATGGGATTATACGCAGGTTTCGACTATGGTAAAGTTTGGTTGCCTAATATAGATTCAGATACTTGGCATACATCATACGGTGGAGGGTTTTTTCTAAATACAGCTGATATTCTTTCTTTAAATATGGCTGTCTTTAATAGCCATGATGGGCCAAGGTTTACTTTTGGCTTAGGGTTTGGTTTTTAGGTTAAGTCTTATTTTAGTGTAAAAGAATATAGATTTCTGCCAGTATTACCACGTTCTTCATCAGAGATGAGTAAGGTGGTATTATTTTTAAAGCAAACAGATTCTATTTGAGTTGTAGCTCCTAAATCTATCGTTTCAAGAGTGCCTTTAGTAAAATCATCATCAGTAAAATTGGTAAATATCCATAGGAAACCGTAACCTAACAATACTATCTTTTTTCCATCTGGAGAAATGTCAGCTGAGGTAATTTGACAAATTCCAGCTGTTTCGCATGGGGTAAATTCTCCAATTAATTTTGCAGTATATGTTCCTTTTTTTGAAGGAATTTTATAAATCAAAGCCTTTCCAGAAAATGGTTCTGATCTGTTTTTTGTTATGATGTATAGAAAATTATTTCGATAAAAGATGGCTTCAGAATCGTAAATTAAGTTACTCTTTTTGGGAGGAAATTTTTTTTGATCAGGATAGCTAAATTTTATCACTTCAGCATCTATTTTATCACCTGATTCTGTTTCAGGATTTGGAATTTTATAAATACGCAAATCTTTACGTTTGTTGTTGTTATTGCCAATATCCGCAATATAAATATTCCCTTCCTCATCTTGGGTTAAGTCCTCCCAATCATTATTTTTTGCATTCTTTACACGTAATTCCTTTAAAAGGTCTCCATTAAAACCCACCTGATATATAACATCATCATTTCCGTGGTCTTCAATAAACCAAGCTTTATCGTTGCCATAATAAACTATACCTGAGTTCTCTTTTATGGCTTTAGGGAGTTTGGTCATAAAGGTAAGTTGTCCGTAATTTGAACAACCAGTCAAGAAAAAAATAGTATATAATATTGAAAAGCTCTTCATCTTTTTTTCATTAAGAATAAATGTGGTTAGTTACAAAGCAACAAAATGCTGATTTTAAAAGAGTGAAAATCCTGTTAAAAGAAAATTTATAATTCTTGAGTAGTAATAAGTAGTTTTTACCGAGAAATTATGTTCTAAATCGATGCGTTTAAAGATAGTGGCGGATTATTATACTATAAATTGAATATTTTGTAATTAAACTAATATATTTATCAGATATAATCAAACTACAAAATTATAATGTTAGGAATTTTTTCTTTTTTAGGATTTACGGCACTAGTTGCTATAATATCCTACTTTGCTACCCGAAAAACAGATGAAACATCGTCTGATGGTTACTTTTTAGGAGGTAGGAGTTTAACTGCTGGTGTTATTGCTGGGTCGTTACTTTTAACCAATTTATCTACTGAACAAATTGTTGGATTAAATGGTAGTGCCTATAAAGATGGTTTGTCCGTAATGGCATGGGAAACTTTAGCAGCAATAGCTATAGTAGTAACCGCTATTTTTTTATTACCACGATATCTTAAAGGTGGTTTAACCACTGTTCCACAGTTCTTAGCCAAACGATTTGACGTAACCACAAAAACCATTACTTCAGGTTTATTTTTAACAGGATACGTAGTGGTTTTATTACCAGTCATTCTCTATTCAGGTTCTGTGGCTATTAGTGGTATGTTTGATGTTCCTACTCTTTTAGGAGTATCTGACACTACTGCATTAGTAATTTGTATTTGGGGTATAGGAATAATTGGGTCGATATATGCAGTTTTTGGTGGACTTAAAGCTGTAGCAGTTTCTGATTCTATAAACGCAATCGGATTATTAGTTGGTGGTGTTTTGATTCCAATTTTTGGATTGATGGCAATCGGTGATGGAAGTGTTTTAGGAGGATTAGACACATTAATTTCTGCAAATCCAGAGCGTTTTGATTCAACTGGAAACCCAGGTCAAGAAGTTCCTTTTGCAACTATTTTTACAGGGATGATGTTGGTGCAATTATTTTATTGGGGTACCAATCAACAAATTATTCAACGTGCTTTAGGGGCAAAAAATTTGGCGGAAGGTCAAAAAGGATTACTATTGGCATCTTTCTTAAAAATATTAGGACCAGTAATTTTAGTATTGCCAGGTATGATTGCGTATCATTATTTTGATAATGGATTGGCATCAAGTGATTTGGCTTATCCAGAATTGGTTCGTGCAGTGTTGCCTAAACCATTGGTGGGCTTTTTTGCTGCTGTTTTGTTTGGAGCTATATTAAGTTCATTTAATAGTGTTTTAAATAGCTCTGTAACCTTATTTGGGATTGATATTTACAAGCAACATATTAATAAAGATGCTCCAGAAAATGTGGTAGTAAAATATGGTAAAATATTTGGAGTATGTTTGGCTTTAGCAGCAATGTTTATTGCGCCATTAATCGCTAATGCGGGAAGTTTATTTAACTACTTACAAGAAATTAACGGAATTTATAGTATTCCTATTTTCACTATTATTGTTGTAGGTTATTTAACCAAAAGAGTCCCAGCAATAGCTGCTAAAATTGGAATTTTCTCAGGTTCAGCCTTGTATATCATTAGTCAATTTATATTAAAACCGTTTGTTTTTGGTGAAGATAATTATCCTCACTTTCTTCATGTTATGGCAATTTTGTTTGTTTTAAATGCTGCGATTATGTTGATTATTGGTAAATTTTATCCAAGAAAAGAACCATTTGTTTTAGAATATACAAATCAGGTTTCTATAACACCTTATAAATACGTAAAACAAGTCGGGTTGGCTATTTGTGTAATAGTAATTGGTATTTATATTTATTTTGCTCGATAGTATATTTGATATTTAATAAAAAAAGAGCTGATTTAATCAGCTCTTTTTTTGTTTAAAAATTATTGAAAATATGGTTAATTTATTTTTTTAAGGTTTTCAAATTTTCAGAAATATATAAACCTACATTTTCACCTTGTTTAATTCCTTCTTCTATAGCCATCATATAATGAATTCCACCATATAATCTTGAAATTGCAGCTTCTTCAGACGCCTGAAGGAAGGAATCAAAACTTCTGATAGGTAAGCCGTATTCAACTTCAGTCGTGTCTGTAAAACTAAAATTATCACCTAATAACCTAGTTAAGGTAATTGCTGCAGATCTAGAAATAACAGAATGACCACTAGTATATTCTGGAAAAGGTGGAGTTTGCAATAATGGCGTCCATTGTTCATCTATACTTTGGTTTATAACTGTTTCTGGTCTAACCAACAGACTTCTCCATTTTTCATCCCAACAGCTAATAAAACCATCAAAAAGAGCCGTAGTTACATTTGTATACACATTTATAGTTTCATCAAAAGTTGTATTTGCCTTTCGTGTTGCAATTGCCGTAATTCCCATCCAATGACCACCAGGAGTTATTTTTTTTGTAGCAAACATAGCATGGCCTCTATGATGAGAAACATAAGGATTACAATCCCAAAAGCTAGCAATTGCTTTACGTGTTGAATCTGTTCCGCCACCTAATTCGTAAACTTGCATTAATTGTTTTTGAAAAGGACTACCTTCTGTTAAATCAAAAGCTAGTGGAGGTTTTGGTATAAATTGATTTGCAGAATCTAGAACAAGTGTTCTTATTTTATTCCAAGAAGGCTCAATGCCATCCATATAATCTGGAGGTGTAGGTTTCCAATATTGAGGCTCTTCAAGGATAGTATATTTTGGATATGTTCTTGTTTGCTTATACATATCGCCATCTGCCCATTTTAAAATATGGTTTGCAACAAGCTCTCCATAAGTTTTTGATGCTTCTAATACTTCGTCTGGTAAGCCAGCATCTTGTAAGTTTTTATAAGTTTCAGCTTGAAATGAATTGATTTTTTCTTCAGAAAATATAAGCTTTTTGCTAATCGTAAGAAATGAATGAATAGCGGCTAAATGTAAATCTATTTTATCATTGTCTGGTTCAGGAATAGCTGTATATCCGTTTATTTGACCTTCAAGGCTATTGTATTTTTCAGGGTAGGCTTTTTGTATTATTGAATAAGAAGCCATTGTTGGATACATATAAACTCTTGACGCAACTACTGGTGAAAAAATATCATAAACGATTACATCTGTTAGTTTTTTCATTGAGGCTTGAAAAAGTTCAGGATCTTGTAATTTTTCCTTATAGGCTATATTTTCTTTACAACCGACAAGTAGAAGTAATACAAAACTCAAAATATAAATGCTTTTTTTTATTACCATAATTGTACTTATAATATTAATTTAATAGAGGGTTAATGATAAATGCTTTGTCATTATTGCTTAAAACTAAATATTTATTTGGACTTAGTTTTAAAATTTTTCTATATGCGAGGTTTTTCGGAAGCTCTAAATCTTTAGTATTATTGAAAATCCCGTTTTTGTACCCGAATAATATTCCTCCCGAATTACCATCACTTGGCCCTAATTCTGTTACATAATCTAAAAAATTTCCAACAAAATAAATAATTTCTTGAGTATCATTTTTTTCGACAAAAATATCTTCAATACTACTTAGTTGTGCTTTTTTTGGAAGAGGGATACCTTTAAAAGTATTTCCTTCATTTAAAAATAACATAGACCTTAGTTCTTTTATTTCTTTTTTTACTTTGATATCTTTTTCTGCTTTTCCAGTTAAATCTTCTATGTTTTTAATTTGTGAAAATGTATTATAATTTAAAAATCTTTTCTTTAAATAGGGGAGTTGCGAAACTAATTTATCTTTTGATGCAAATGGAACATCTTTTCCAAAAAAATTATAAAAAATAATAGGATCTGTTTGGTCATTTGAATCAAAATCATCAATGTAAATTTTTACCGGATTAGAAGAACTAGCTTTCCATTTAAAATTTTCTCCTGTATTTCCAGCAATGATATCTAATTTGCCATTTTGATCTATATCTGCAACTGCGACAGTATTCCACATACCACTAGTTTCCTTTAATCCTAAATTATTGGTTTCATTAGTAAACTTACCTTGTTTATTATTCATTAAAACTGTAATAGGCATCCAATCGCCAACTAGAATAAGGTCTTGATAGTTGTCATTATTAATATCAACCCATTTACTATCTGTAACCATTCCTAATTTATCTTGTGCTACAACTTCAAAATTAGATTTTCCAGTATTTTTCAAAATTAAACTCACAGGAGATAAACCATAGCTTCCAGGAACAGATCTTCCTCCAATGAATAAATCATCAAACCCATCTCGGTTATAATCGCCTACAGCAACAGTACCGCCATTAGTTGCTGGCAACTGTGCTATTAAGCGTTCAAAATTTCCTTTTCCATCATTTATATATATTCTATCCTGTAAATTTGGATCGCCTTCAAGAAGATCATTTCCACCACTAACAACATATAAATCAAGATCTCCATCTTTTTCTAAATCAAAAGCAACGACATCAACATCTTCATAAACTTCATCTTTATCAAAAGCTAGTATATTTATTTTTTTAAATTCATTTGATTTAGTTTGAATAAAAAAGCTTGCTTTTTGCTGTTTAGCACCACCAATGTATAAATCTTTCAGCCCATCACCATTAAAATCTTCAAAGACTACTGCAGGCCCTTCATTTGATAATTTTTCTGGAATTAAGGGTTCTCTGCTATAATCTTGATAAGAATTTTCTAGATGTCGAAAAGGGAAATGCGTATAATTTTCTGCAATTGAATTATTTAATAATTCAATTTTTTTGCTTTCACTATTTTTTTCAATGGTAGTAAGAGCATTTATGTTTAATTTTTTTTGGATTTGGCTAGAACCATCTTGCCAAAAAATTTGAATTGAATCTATTTTATTGATTTCTCCTACACCAAAATTAAGTTTTCTAGTGGATGAAGACTCAAAGCCTCTTGTAGGGCTTAATTGTTTTGCAAATGTTTTATGATTGGCATATAGAATAACTTTTACCCCATTTGCATTCTTATTTAAATCATTACTTTTAAAATTGATTTGGACATAATTGTTTTTATCTGTTTTTTGGCTAATGTTTTCTAACAGCGTTACGGGTTCATTTATATTATTTATAACTAAATCTAAATCGCCATCATTATCTAAATCACTATAGGCAGCACCGTTTGAATAAGAATCGGACAGCCCCACTTCTTTAGATAATTTTTTAAATTTCATATCTCCTTCATTTTTAAAAAGCACATTAGGTATTTTTAAAGAAGGCATTTGATCAATTATTTTCTTTTCTATTTCAGATTGTTCATTTTTAGAGTAGTCTGCAAAATTTACATTACTTAAATATTTGATGTAATCTAAATCGTTTGGTCTTTTAAAAATTCCATTGGTAATAAAAATATCGGTTAGGCCATCATTATCAAAGTCTTGAATTAGTGTTGACCAACTCCAATCGGTAGCATAGGTATTTGTTATAAGTGCGATATCTGTAAATGAATTATTTCCATTATTTAGCTGAAAATTATTTCTAGCAAATTGAGGGTTAAAACCAAAGCTTTTTTTTATTTCACTCACTTTATCTGAATCTTCTCCACCAGATTTTAAAAATACTGTATTATCATAAGGCATCATATCTAGCGTGAAAATATCTTGTTGCAAATCATTGTTTACATCTGCAATATCAATACCCATTGAGAACCTGCTTGTGTGTTGTAAGTACTCTTTTGATAAGTCTTTAAAAGTTTTATCGCCTTGATTTATATATAAATAATCATTCTCATGAAAATCATTACAAATGTATATGTCCATTAGACCGTCATTATTAATGTCACTTGCAACAACACCAAGCCCATAACCTAGTGCGCTAGAATAAATTCCAGTAGAACTTGTTACATCTTCAAAAATAAAATTGCCGTCATTAAGTTTGTTTTCATAAAATCTATCTCCAGATAAAGTATCAACCTCAATTCTTTTTTCTGTGGTGCCATAACTTCTTGGCGTGTGTGTAGAATGATTTAAAAGATACAAATCCATATCGCCATCATTATCATAATCAAAAAATGATGCTTGAGTGCTATACCCTGAAAAATTTAATCCTAGCGTTGCAGATTGTTCTTTGAAAATTAAATTTCCTTGATTGATATAAGCTAGATTATGTGTTTCTAAGCCTTTAAAAACACCAACTTTAGAGACATAAATATCTAATAGACCATCATTATTTAAATCTTCCATTGTTACACCTGAAGACCATGTGGAATCTATTATAATACCTGCATTTTTAGTAATATCTTTAAATTTAAGGTTTCCAAGATTCAAGAATAATTTATCAGAACCTTGATTTGAAGTTAGGTAAATATCATCTAAACCATCGTTATTAATATCGCCTATTGCAACACCACCACCATTGTAATAGTATAAATAGTCTATAATATTAAGATCTTCTTTATACGTTAATTGATTTTTAAAATCTAAACCACTTTTTTCTGTTGAAATAGCTTTAAAAAGACTTGATGCTACTTCTTGCTCATCAATATTCTTAGGCTTTTCATTACAGGAATAAAAAATATATAAAAGGGCAAGTGTACCATATATATATATATTATTTTTCATTGTGTTTGAATTTAAAAGTTGCTAAAGAATCATTGTTTCGCGTTACATAGAATTGCTCTTTTATAGGATCTAATTTAATATCTCTAATTTCTCCGAAAATTGTAAAACCTAAATTTTCTTGATATGTTTTAAATTCTAAATTACCTTTATTTTCTAAGTAAACACCATAACTTGCATCGTATCTACCTACTTGCGGTTTTACACTAAATAGATTTCCTCCCATTAAAATATCAATATCATTATCTCCGTCAAAATCGAATGCTTCAATGGCATAAATTGGAGATAATTGAGCTTTTATAGGAAGTTTGTGTTTTTTAAATTTAAAGTTTCCTTCATTTATTAAGAGTATAGTTTCGAGTGTATTAACCTCAAGTGGTGTAATATCATTTAAACCATCTGGACCAAACATATCTTGTATGGATGCATTTTGAAAAGATTCGTAATTAGGAAATTTTTTCTTTAAACTTTTTATTTGATCTATTAAATCATGTCTAAGTGCAAATGGAAAATCTTTATTTTCACTTACATTGAATGTTAAAATTGGATCGCTATATCCGTTTTGATCAAAATCTTTTACGTACAACTTTATGGGATGTTCTTGGGTTGCTTTAAACCTGCTATTTAAACCATGATTGCCTATGATAAGGTCTAAATCGCCATCATTATCTAAATCTGCGGCTTTAATAACATTCCACCATCCTTTTTCTGTATCCAGGTCATTAGCGGCAACCTTTTCAAATCGACCACTTTTATTTTCAAAAAATTCAACATTCATAAATTCGCCAATAATAATTAAATCTGGTAATTTATCATTGTTTAAATCTTCAAAAAGGGCATCGGTAATCATACCAATATTTGTAAGTTGTGGAGCCTTACTTGCAGTAATATCTTTAAAAATTCCATTTCCATCATTTTCTAAAATAAAACCAGAACAACTAGCGCCGTATTTTCCAGCAATTGATCTTTCACCTACAAATAAATCTAAATCTCCATCACCGTCAATATCAGCTGTTTTTACAGTACTTGTACTTTTATAATCATTTAATATTGGTAATTTTTGGTCAGAAAGAGTAAAATCTCCTTTTCCATTATTAAAATATAAATGATCATAATAATTAGGTGAAAATTGAGAAAATTCTACACCGCCACTACAAACATATAAATCTAAATCGCCATCATTATCTGCATCAAAAAATACACTAGCAGTATCTTCGGTAATTGCATTTTCAGAAAATACTTTGTTATTTCCAAGTTTAAATCCGTTTTTAGTTCCTAGATATAGCATTGAGGATTTTCCTTTTGAGCCTCCAATGAATACATCAGTATAACCATCTTTATTAACATCACCTAAAGCTAATTTTGGTCCTTCGGTGCTTAACATGTGATCTAGAAGACGATCTCTATTAAAATCAATGAATTTACTTTCTTCATGAAGATAATTTAAGGGATTATCACTCTTAGTGAAAATGTTTTTGTTAGTATTGATTATATTTTCAACATCACTTTGAGCATCCTGTTGGTTTATTGTAAGTGTTTGATCTACTTTTTGATCTTTTAAAACGGATACCTTCCCGTTTGGCCAATTTATTTTTATCGTAGCTTTTTCAGCAGCTCCTAAACCTATATTTGGTCTTAAATCCATACTTGATTGAAAACCTCTAATGGGTTGTTGTTCTAAGTAAAAAGTATCTTTATTTGTTTCAATTCTTATGTGTGCTCCAATAGCATTCGTATTTTTCCCCTCTCCTTTTAATATTAATTTCAAATAATGGTTTTTTTTGAGCTTTTCAGAAGTGTTTTTATATAAAAAGAAAGGCATATTCACATTATTTACAACAAGATCTAAATCACCATCATTATCTAAATCACCATAAGCTGATCCATTTGAAAAGCTAGGCTCGATTAGTCCTGAATCTTCATATAAATCAAATTCAAGATTACTCATATTTTTATAAGCCTGATTGGCAACTTTATTTGAAGGTATAATTTCAATTAACTTATTATAATCTATTTCTTGATTTTTAACGATGCCTTTTATTACTTCTTCATTTGAAATATATTGAAGATAATCTTGATTGGTTAAGTCTTTAAAGATGCCATTTGCAATAAATAAATCTTTTAAACCATCATTATCCATATCAAATAAAAGCGCTCCCCAACTCCAATCAGAAGCTTCAACACCACTTAAGCGGCCAATTTCACTAAAAGTAGAATTTCCGTTATTTAGCTGAAGTGTATTTCTTGTAAATTGATTGTAATACCCATTTTTTAAATTATATTGATATCTATTCCAATCTTCAAAAGTGGTTACAGTCTTTAGGCGTTTATAATCTGATGGTAACATTTCTGTAACGAACAAATCGTTATAACCATCATTATTAATATCGGCCATATCAGCACCCATTGAAGCTCCACTTATAGAATTAATTTGATCTGTTAATGATTCTTTAAAAGTGCCGTCTTTTTGATTAATATATAAATAATCACGTTCAAAAAAATCATTAGAAACATAAATATCTTCCCAGCCATCATTATTAGTATCGCCAACAGTAACACCAAGACCAAAGCCAATTACACTGCCATAAATACCTGCTTTTTCACTAATATCAATAAATTTTCCATCTACATTTTCCATTAATTTATCGCCTCCTAAAATATCTCTTTTTGGACGTTCATTTCTTTGAAGGTTAAAACTGCCTATTGCTTGGTATGAGTTGTTTAAAATATAAACATCTAAATCTCCATCTTTGTCAAAGTCAAAAAATGAGGCGTGGGTAGAAAAACCTTTATCATCTAAACCATATTCAGCAGCCATTTCAGTAAAGGTGCCATCACCATTATTTATAAATAATTCATTTTGTTTGTTATCACCAGCAACATCACCAGAGTTACAAACATAAATATCTAAAAAACCATCACCATTAATATCAGCCATTGTAACTCCAGTTGACCAAGCTTTATTACCGCCTACTTTTGCTTGATCAGTTATGTCTTTAAATTTGAAGTTTCCTTCATTTAAAAACAGCTTGTTACTTTCTTGGTTAGCTGTAAGATAAATATCTACAAGACCATCATTATTAATATCGCCAATAGCAACTCCGCCGCCATTGTAAAAATTACGGTATTTATATACGTTAAAATCTTGGGAAAATTTTAGTTGATTAGTAAAATCTATACCAGACTCTTCTGGGGAGACTAACTGAAATAATCCTGATTTTTGCTCTTCTTTTTTGCAAGAAAACATTAAAATAAAAAGGCTTATTATTCCTAAGTATTTATGTACAGACATATTTATTCTTTTTTATTTGCTATTTTAATTCGTAAATCTTCGATTAGTACAGAAACATCCCTTGTGTTAGCATCTGGGTATAATGTTATTTGTCTATTTCCATCAACTTTAACTAGCATTTTTTGATTATCTTTTTTTGTGATTTCCAGAAAATCATTTCCTGGATACCATTTCATAAGTGTGTCAGTTACTATTGGAAGAAGTGCAGTTGCATATTGTTTTTCATTCCATGGAGCCCAACTTACATAGTTGAATTTAAAATCCATTGCTTCAATTTTATTTTTTGAATCAAATTTGGCGTAGAACAACATATTTATATCATTAACTCTTGTAGTGCTGTCTTTTTTGTCTGGCAATAAGTATTGTACATAATTATTATTTGGACCTTGAGAGACTAATTTTTGTTTGTTTAAGTCCCAACAACGTTTGAAAAAAGTGGTTTTTGTATCTCCAAATTTTAAATCGAATATGATAGTGTCATGAACAACTCCGCTTTTCATTTCATTTTTAACTAATTTTGTATACTTTGATTGACAAGAATTTAAAACTATGATTATTGTGAATGCTAAAATTGATAGTTTACTGCTGAAATTCGATTTCATAAAAAGATAAAAAATTATTATTAATACTCGTTGTTAAAATTGATTTATTGTTTTGTGTTATAATTTTAAATGCCCTAATCTGTCCAGGAATATTTAAAGGTTCTATTTTTTTAAATTTATAGTCTGATTGAGTTTTTTCACCAAATAAAAGCCATCCTTTAGAAGCATCTAACTTTCCAAATTGGGGTTTTATTAAATTTTGATTTCCTCCAAAAAATATATCTTTAGTCCCATCATTATTTGCATCAAAAATATCAATAGCATATACTGTAGAATATTGTACTTCTGAAGGAAGTTTTAATGGAGAAAATGAGGAGCCATTATTTATAAAAATAGTAGAAGAGGCTATATCCATTTCAAATTTTAATGAATTTTCTAAGATTTCGGGTGAAAATATAATAGTCATATCCGCATTTGCATAATCTTTGTAATAAAGAAGCTTTCTTTTAAGTAATGGCATTTGAGAAATTAGCTCGTCTTTATCTAAGATGGGATAATATTTACCATTAATTTTTTGACAGATAATTTGTTCCATTCTTCCATTATTGTCAAAATCGTTTATAAAAAGGGTAGTGCCTTTTTTATAAAAACTGTTTTCTCCAATATTTCCTGCAATAATATCAATATCACCATCATCATCAATATCATCTAACTTTAATGCAGTCCATAATCCAATGGATTTGTCAAGATTGTATGAGGCAGTTTGGTTTATAAGAGTTCCATTTTTATTAATTAAGATTGATATTGGCATCCATTCGCCTGAGATTACTAAATCAGGGAATTTATCACCATTTAAATCAACCCATTCTGCCTTAGTAATCATGCCTATGTTTTCTAGGTCTTTTTGATAGGTTAATGAAAATTTATTATTTCCATCATTAGTTAATACAAATCCAGAACCCGGAATTCCATATACTTCAGGATTATACCTTTCGCCTACAAATAAATCTAAATCTCCATCCAAATCATAGTCGATAGGTGTTACTACAGCGCTACATATCCTTTTCGTAAATGGAAGCTTATTCTCAGATTTGATAAATTGATTTTTGGTATTTATATATAAACGGTCTTCTAGATTAGAATCAAATTTCGAAAATGATTTTCCGCCACTACAAACATATAAATCTAAATCTCCATCATTATCGCTATCAAAAAATGCAGCACTTGTGTCTTCAGAATTTTTATCTAAATCAAAAGGATTTTCAATTGTTGAGTAGGTGCCATCTTTTTTAGATATAAATAATTGCCCACTTTGATTTTTTGCTCCACAGACATAAAAATCTATATACCCATCATTATTTAGATCAGCTGTAGCCATTGAGGGTCCTTCATTACTAGTCATTTTATCAAGAAGCTGTTCTCTTTTAAAATCGATATAGTTATTTTCTTGATGTTTAAAATTAAAAAGGGGGTCAATTTTTTTAAGATGAAATCCTGAACTTTTGTTAGGAATAGTTTGTATAGAAGTATTTAATTGCTCTATTGTATATGTTTTATTTGTAGCTACATTTTGTAGTTTTGAAATAGTATTATCTGGCCATTGTACAATTAGGCTATCAATAACGGGAGTATTCCCGAGTCCAATTACAATTTCTGGAGCGATTGAACTTTCAAATCCTTTAGAAGGATAATTTTCAGACATGCTTTTTTTTCCATTAGAATAATAAACTGTTGTTTTTGCTCCAATGCCGTAGGTATTTTTTTGCGCTCCTTTAAAACGTATTTTAACACTTTTATTTTTAGTTGAGTCTGTCTTGTTTTCGTAAACAAATGAAGGCATATTTACATTATTGACAACAAGGTCAAGATCGCCATCATTATCTAAATCTCCGTAAGCACTACCATTACTAAAACTAGGTTGACCCAAGCCTAATTCTACCCCTGATTCTTTAAAGGAAAAGTTGCCTTTGTTAATATAAGTAGCATTTGGGACTGCTTTTGAAGGCATTAAATCTATAAGTTTTGTAATAACATTTGTATCGTTATTTATCATACCTCTAATTTGCTCTTCATTAGCCATATAGTTAAGATAATCCCGATCTAATAAGTCCTTATAAATACCATTACTTATAAATATATCTTTAAGCCCATCGTTATCTAAGTCAAAAATTAGAGTGCCCCAACTCCATTCAGTTGCATTAACGCCTGCATATCTGCTGATTTCCATAAACCCTGAAGAGCCCATGTTTCGTTGTAAAGCATTTCTTGGAAATTGATGGTAATAGCCGTTTTTTACAGCTAATGAATATTTGTCCCAAGATTCGTATGTTGTTTTTGATTTTTGCCTTTCAAGAGATGTAGGTAGCATTTCTGTAACCATCATATCGGGCAATAAGTCATTGTCTAAGTCTGCAGCATCTGCACCCATAGAACCCATTGGAATAGATTCGAAATTTTCCTCTAAATTTTCTGTGAAGTTTTCTCCTTTATTATTTAAGTATAAATAATCTTTTTCAAAAAAATCATTAGATATATATATATCCGTCCAATTGTCTTGATTAAAATCACTTAATGTAATTCCTAGCCCAAAACCAATAGCACTAGTGTATATATTATTTTCTGTTGAAACATCAACAAAAAAGCCATTTTCATTTTTTAGTAATTTATTTCCAGTACTACTTGATATGTTGCGTTGATTTTTTATTAAATCATAACCACCAACAGAGCGAATGGAATTATTTAAAAGATAGCAATCTAAATCACCATCTTTATCATAATCAAAAAAAGCTGATTGTACAGATAAGCCTGTAATGTCTAATCCGTATTCGTGTGATCGTTCGGTAAACGTTAAATCTCCATTATTGATAAACAGCTCATTGTGTCTGTTTTTTTGATTGCTAGGAGGGCCTGCTTTACATACATAAATATCTAGTAAACCATCATTATTAATATCTACAAATGTCACTCCAGATGACCAAACATTTTTACATGCTACTCCTGCTTTTTCAGTAATATTCTCAAATTTCCAATTCCCTTTATTTAAATATAATTGATTGTCAACTAGGTTTCCAGTGAAGTAAATGTCTAAAAGACCGTCATTATTTATATCGCCTAAAGCGACACCTCCACCATTATAGAAATTTCTGTAGGTATATGGGTTTAATTGTTCTGTATATTCTAATTTGTTTTGGAATGTTATTCCAATTGACTCATTTTTTAAAGTAAATAGAGTTGATTCTGAATTTTCAGTTGAACATGAAATTAATAAACAACACGATAAAATAAATAAAAACAAGCTTTTCATTAAAATAAACTATTTAAAAAAGGGATACTTATAAAAGTATCCCTTTTTTTTTAATTATACTTAAAACACTAAAACTAGTATCCTGGGTTTTGTGTTAAAGTTCCTCCACTAGCATCTATTTGCTCTTGTGGTATTGGGAATACATTTCTGAATGCTGCTGAAGCTGGTTTTTCCCACCATGCATCATTAAATTTTCCAAAACGGATAAGATCTTGTCTTCTGGTAACCTCCATAAACATTTCTCTACCTCTTTCTGCTAAAAATTCTTCAGCAGTAATAGAACCTAATGCTGTAGTTAAACCAGCTCTTGCTCTAATGGTATTTACATCTGGTAAAGCCAATGACCAATCTCCTGCTGCGCGAGCTAAACCTTCAGCTCTAATTAAGTAAAGATCACCAAGACGAATAATAGGATAATCATTATCCATGTTATCTCTTTGACCTTGTCTGAAACTAAATTTACTCATACGAGCCCCACCTTTTCTTGAAGCATTTGGCTCCAATTCATTAATATCAGTAGTATAATTTAATTCTAAATCACCACCTGTAGCAGCATAATCTAAGATTACAGAACCTTCATAATCAGATTGTGCTCCCACTAAGAAGTTGTTAGCTTTACGTTTATCTGCAGCATCATAAGAATTATAGAATTCTTCTAATGCAGAATAGCCATTCCAAGGTTGATTTTGTATGTTCCAAGTAAACTGACTAGAATAATGTAAAGTCATTTGAGCAAAATTCATATTTGCACCTGTAACGTTATCATAAGCAATTGACCAAATAATTTCAGGATTGTCTTGATTATTTGGAGCAAATACAGCTGCATAACCTTCTAATTCATCTGGATCTGTAGCTACAGATGGTCTTTGACCTGGGTTAGGTACTGAACATCCTGTATCACATAAAATGTAACTACCATTGTCTATGACATAGCTTGCAGCAATTGCAGCTTCTGCATACTTAGGAGTACCTGTAAAAACACCTGCATTTAAATATAATTTAGCCAATAATCCTAAAGCAGCATATTGATTAATTCTATATGGGTCTACTGTAGTTGTTAATGGGCTAGATGATAAATCCATTGCTGGAGATACTCCTGCAATACCTAAAGCAGCTAATAATTCGCTTTCAACAAAATTGTACACTTGAAGTCTAGTAGACTGTGGAGCATCTACACCAGGTGTAGTTACAATTTTTACTCTACCATATAAATCTAATAAACGATAGTAGAAAAATGCGCGTAAAGCACGTACTTGTGCTACTTGATTTTCATCTAAATCTCCTGAAGCTAAAGAACTGTTACAAGCACCAATTGCAGCATATTGACCTGTCCAAGTACCGTTAACTGGACCGTTAGAAGGGCCGTAAGTATGCCTGTGCATATCAATCCAGATTCCACCATCATACCAGTCACCACCTTTTTGAGTTACTGCCATTTCATCTGAAGAAACAGATTGAACTGACCAGTAACCTCCATGGTTAGCAGAACCTGATTCTCTTAATTGGTTGTATGCTGAACTTACAGCATCACTTGGCCCAGAGCCACCTCCGTCAAATGTTCCAAAAGTTGGTTCTTCACCATTAAAAGGAGCGTCCACTTCACCAACCAAAGTTTCCTCTAAATCTGTACACGCACTAATAGTTGCGAGTGCACAAAACATTAAAATTAATTTATATATATTTTTCATTGCTTTTTTTTTTAAAAGTTAACATTTACACCTAATGTGACTGTTCTAGATGCAAAATAATTATATCTTCTGTCGATACCTGGAGTTAAAGGATCAGCACCTCCACCTAAGAAACCACCATTGTCTACAGAACCTCTATCTTGTAAAGCTGGTTCAGGATCAGCTCCTGTATAACTGGTAATTGTAAATAAGTTCTGACCACTTAATGAAACTCTTACTCCTTTTAGGTATTTGTTGTCATCAGCAATATTAAACGTGTACCCTACAGATAGGTTGTCTAATTTAAAGAAATCGGCTTTTTCAACATATAAAGAGCTAAACTTAGCGTTTGTAATTGTTGGTTGAGCTAATTCAGTATTTACAAAGTTATATGAGCCTTGGCTACCTACTCTTGGTTCGTAAAATACTCTAAAGTTGTTTACTAGGCTATGGCCAAATGCTCCTCTAAAGAATGCATTAAAATCCCAGTTTTTATATGTAATTGTGTTTGTCCAGCTTAATTCGAAATCAGGAATACCTTTTCCTAATTTAGCCAAATCACCATCCTGAACACCATCATCATTAGCATCAATAATGTTACCAATTATTTGTGATGTTTGAGAAGGATCAGTATTACCATCACCATTCACATCTGCAAGAACTTGACTTCCGTTAACAATTTCACCAGTCCAAACAGCACCATATATCTGTCCTATTTCTTCTCCTGGAGCAACTAAGATAACGTTTGTATCATTTTGACCAGGAGCACCTAAGTTACCTCTTAAAGTTGTAGTGTCAAATGTATCTAGAGTAGTTTTGTAAGAAGAAAAAATCAAACCAGAATTATATTTAAAATCTTCTTTTTTAATGATGTCATAATTTACAGCAAATTCTATACCTTTAGTAGATAAATCTCCACCGTTTTCAACACGACTTCCTGTTGGGTAAACTGCTACATCAACAGCTCTTTCTAAAATAAAGTCTGATACTTTACGAGTATATAAATCTAATGTTGCAGATAAACGACCAGCTGTGTATTCAAAACCTAAGTTTGTTTCTGCTTTTTCCTCCCATTTTAAATCTGGGTTAGCATCTGTATTTTGGTTTGTACTTAATAAATCAGCTGTTGGGCTATATCTTGCATTTGCAAGTCCATATTGAGAAGGTAAAGAACCTGTTACACCATAGCCTAAACGTACTTTAAATAAATCAGTGTTATTTAGATTTAAATATTTGTTTAAATCAACACCCAAACCTAAAGCTGGAAATACACCCCATTTATTGTTTTCACCTAATTTAGTTGAACCCTCTCTACGTATTGAAGCATTAAAATAAATAGCATCATCAAAAGTTGCGTTTAATCTACCAAAAAATGCAATAATTTTTTGGTCTGGAGATCTATCACTACTAATGTCTATTTGACCAGCATTAATTTTATCTTGAGACCATTCTAACGCATCAATATACTCTAAATCATCATTAGGGAAATCTCCTGCTGATAAGAAATAACTATTATAGTTTTCTTGTTGCCAAGAATAACCACCAGTAAATTTCAGATCTAATTTATCAGTAGGGTTTAAGTTGTAATCACCATATACTTCAAATAACTTGAATCTGTTTTCGCCTGAAGTCAATCGTGCTAAACCTTTACGTAAAGGACTAGTAGCTGCACCTCTAAATAATGAAGTAGTTCTGTAATATTCTTTATTTGTATATTTCGAAGCTTGTTCAGAATAGATAGCGTTTAAGATAATATCATCAGTAAGTGTATACTTAAAGTTTGCGCTATATGTAAATTCATTACGGCTACCTTTGTTTGTATTTTGGTTGATGATAGAAACTGGATTGAAACTATCAAATAAACCTAATGTTTCAAAATATCCTCCGTAAGGATCTGCATTGTAAGGATATGGAGAATCTACACCGTAAACTGGAGCAGTTGGATTATAAAGAATAGCATAACGTAATGCTTCGTTAAATCCAAAATCAGAATCTCTTTTTGTGTAAGACGCATTAAAGTCTATTTTTAATTTATCATCTAAAATAGATGTAGTAGCATTAAATCGAGTGTTGAATTGATTAAACCCTGATTTATCTAAAATACCTTGAGCATCTCTAAAGTTGGTAGATAATCTAAAATTAGTTAATTCTTGACCTCCTGAAATAGATACATTATGTATGTTTGAAATAGCATTTCTAGTTACTAAATCTAACCAGTCTGTTCTGCTTTCTAAATCTGTACCTCCAGCGGCAGCAAATTCATCACCTGACATGATATCAATCGTTCTTGAAATTGAAGATGAAGCTACAGAACCATTATAACTAACTTCTGTTGATCCTGCTTTTCCACTTTTAGTAGTTACAATAATAACCCCACTTGATCCTCTAGAACCGTAGATTGCAGCAGCAGAACCATCTTTTAATACGGTCATGCTTTCAATATCACTTGGATCAATGTTGTTTAATGAAGCACCAATAACACCATCAATTACGATTAATGGAGATGAGTTAGAACCAACAGTAGAAATACCTCTTAAGCGGATAACTGCATCTTCATTTGGGTTACCTCCTTTATTGTAGATACTTAATCCTGCTACTTTTCCTTGGAGTAACTCAGAAGGATTGTTGATGGTTCCTTTGTTAAATTCTTCTTCACCTACTTGCGTAACTGCCGATGTAATTTCTTTTTTTGTAGTACTACCATAACCAACAATAACAACTTCTTCTAATGCTTGCGCATCTTCTTCAAGAGTTACGTTAATTGTTGATTTTCCACTTACTGCAATTTCTGCTGTCTTATAACCAATGTAACTAAAAACTAAAGTTGCATCACTGCCTACATTGCTTAATGAATAATTACCATCAAAATCGGTTTGAGTACCGTTTGTCGTTCCTTTTACTAGAACACTTGCTCCCGGTAAAGGTCCATTGGCATCAGAAACTGTTCCAGACACCTCCTGTGCTTGTGTCATACCAAAGCATAAAAATGCTCCAGCAATCATCAAGCTTTTAAATAGCTTAATCTTCATAAATAATTAATTTAAGTTGAGTTAATTTAAATTCAAAAGTTAAAAATATGCAAAATTGTTGTTAAAATTATATCCTGTCGGCATTCGATAACTACGAAAACGGTTTCGTGTTAATAACTTTGTCAAATTGACATAATATTAATTTAAATTATCAATGAATATGGTATTCTCAATATTCTTATGATAAAGTGTGAATTTATAAAATATAAACAAATATACAATTTTAATTTTTTCTTTTATTTTAAGTTTTTTTTAGTCATTTGTTAAAAAATGACTAATTCTGATACTATGGATAATTATGTGTTAATTTAACATTTTAAATAAATCAGCTAACTATAAAATTCAAATGTTGAAGCGTAAAATAACTTTAAAGCATATTGCTAGAGAATTAGAAGTATCTATTTCAACAGTTTCTAAGGCCTTAAAAAATAGTGAAGAGATTAGTAGAGATACGAAAGAAAAAATACAAGCATTTGCTAAATTGTATAATTATAAGCCAAATAATATAGCAATTAGCCTTAAAAACAAAAAAACAAAGAATATTGGAGTTATAATTCCAGATATAGTTCATCATTTTTTTACTACGGTGTTTAGAGGTATTGAAAAATATGCAAATGCAAAAGGCTATAATGTTATTGTATGTGTTTCTGATGAGTCGTTTGATAAAGAAGTCATAAATATGGAAATACTTGCAAATGGCAGTGTTGATGGCTTTATTATGTCCTTATCTTCAGAAACACAGCGTAATAATGATTATAATCACCTAATAGAACTAACTGAACAAGGTATTCCATTAGTATTATTCGATAGGGTTACCAATAGCGTGGAATGTGATAAGGTTCTTATTAATGATAGAGATGGCGCATATAGAGCTGTAAAGAAACTTATTGATAATGGAAGAAAAAAAATAGCTTTAATTGCTACAGAAGATTATTTAAGTGTAAGTAAAGACCGTTCCGATGGTTATTTTCAAGCTTTGAAAGATGCTAATATTAAGATTGACAAAAATTTAATACTAAGATTACCTTCTATGAATAGTGTTGAAGGAAGTGAAATGATTGAATTTTTCAAGAATGAAAAAGTAGATGCTGTGTTATGTGTAAATGAAATTTATGCTATACATGGTATGCGTATTGCTCAAAAAATGGGATTAAAAATACCAGAAGATATTTCGTTTATAGGTTTTACAGATGGAATTTTATCTAAATTCTCAAATCCTACATTAACTTCTATTGCGCAACATGGAGAGCGAATGGGAGAAATAGCGGCTGAAATGTTGATTGAAAAAGTTGAAAGTGAAAATGATGTTGAAACCTACAGGACAGAAATTCTTGAACCAACAATTATTGAAAGAGAATCTACTCAAAACTAAATTCTTTACCTTCAATGAATAAGGTTAGGTAGATTATAAAATTATTCAAATTTATATTTAGAAAAAACAATGAGCAAAGTTGGATTTATATTTGATTTAGATGGGGTTATTGTTGATACAGCAAAATATCACTACTTAGCATGGAAAAAGTTAGCAAACGAGTTAGGCTTTGAATTTACACATGAGCAGAATGAATTATTTAAAGGGGTAAGCAGAAAACGTTGTTTGGAAATTTTATTAGATATAGGTGGAGTAACTGCAACACAGAAACAATTTGATTCTTGGATGATTGAAAAGAATGAAGATTATTTAGCCTATATAGAAAAAATGGATGCTTCAGAAATTTTGCCAGACGTTCCAAAGGTTCTCAACTATTTAAAAGATAAAAAAATTCCAATTGCTTTGGGTTCTGCAAGTAAAAATGCAAGACCAATATTAGAAAAAGTAAAATTACTCTCTTATTTTGATGTTATTGTTGATGGTAATAGTGTTACAAAGGCAAAACCAGATCCCGAAGTATTTTTAATAGCAGCAAAACAACTTGGAGCTCCAGAAAAAAACTGTGTAGTTTTTGAAGATGCAGTTGCAGGTATTCAAGCAGCAAATACAGCAAAAATGATTAGCATCGGAATTGGCGATGCAGATATTCTGTCTGAAGCAAATTATATTTTTAATGATTTTACAGAAATAGAAACTTCATTTTTAAATACACTTATTTCTTAGATTTGTATATTCCAAATAACTATCAGTATAATAGATAGTCAAACAATCGTAATTTAATTTGTAATTATGAATCAAGATTATATAAAACCAGATGTATGGTCCATTATTGAAGAAGGCTTTGATAAAGAAAAAGTAAAATCTTCAGAAAGCTTATTTAGTATAGGTAATGGTGCTATGGGGCAACGCGCTAATTTTGAAGAAAAATACACAGGACACACCTTTCAAGGTAGTTACATTGCAGGGGTTTATTATCCTGATAAAACTCGCGTGGGATGGTGGAAAAATGGATATCCAGAATATTTTGCAAAAGTACTAAACGCTCCCAATTGGATCGGAATTAATCTAATTGTAAACGGTGAACATCTTGACTTAAACACATGTAAGTCAATTACAAATTACAAGAGAGAGCTAAATATGAAAGAGGGCTGGTACCAACGTTCTTTTGTAGCTGTTTTACCTAATGATATAAAAATAGAAGTAAGTGCTACTCGTTTTTTGAGCTTAGATTTAAATGAAATAGGCGCAATTAAATTTCAAATTATATGTATAGATAATGATGCTGAAATAATTTTTGAGCCTTATTTAGATAGTGGAATCACCAATGAAGATAGCAACTGGGATGATAAGTTTTGGAATACAACTGCAATATCTTCTGAAGTTAGCCAAGCTTTTATAGAAGCTCATACCATGAAAACTAACTTTGCAACTTGTACTTTTATGCAATCGCAATTAGTTCACAATGGGGTAGAAGTATATCAAAATCCACAAGAAGCAACTAGCGAATTCCAAATAAAGCATAGTTATATTCAAAAGGTCAAAAAGGGAGAAACTATAACACTTTATAAATTTGGCGGCTATACAGTAGATAGGAATCATAAAGCAGCGGAATTGATCAACGCTGCAAAAAATGTTTTAAAAAAAGCCAATGACCTTGGTTTTGATGGTTTATTAGAAAAGCAAAAATTAGCTTGGGCTAAAATCTGGGAGATGAGCGACATTACTATTGATGGTGATGTAAAAGCGCAGCAAGGGATTCGTTTCAATATTTTTCAATTAAACCAAACATATTTAGGTAAAGATTCTAGATTAAATATAGGGCCAAAAGGATTTACTGGAGAAAAATACGGTGGAAGTACCTATTGGGATACAGAAGCTTATTGCATTCCTTTTTATATGGCTACAAAAGAGCAAAAAGTAGCACGTAACCTTTTAGAATACCGTTATAATCATTTAGAAAAAGCAATTGAGAATGCAAAAAAACTAGGATTTTCTAATGGTGCAGCTTTGTATCCGATGGTGACCATGAACGGGGAAGAATGTCATAACGAATGGGAAATAACCTTTGAGGAAATTCATCGTAATGGTGCAATAGCGTTTGCTATTTATAATTATTTTCGTTTTACAGGCGATTATACTTATATCCCTGAAATGGGTTTAGAAGTATTAATTGGAATTGCTCGTTTTTGGCACCAAAGAGCAACTTTTTCAGCTCAAAAAGAAAAGTACGTTATTCTTGGAGTTACAGGGCCAAATGAATATGAAAATAATGTAAATAATAACTGGTATACCAATTATCTAGCAAAATGGTGTATCAATTATACATTAGAACAATTACTAAAAGTTGAAGAGGGTTATCCAGAAGATTATCATAGAATTATTGGTGTAACGAAACTTTCAGAGATAGAAAAAGGCAAGTGGAAAAAAGTCTCTACTAATATGTATTTTCCATATTCAAAAGAGCTAAACGTATTTTTACAACAAGACGGGTTTTTAGATAAAGAATTAATTTCTGTAGCTGATTTACCAAAAACGCAACGACCCATAAACCAAAAATGGAGTTGGGATCGTATTTTACGTTCTCCCTATATCAAACAAGCCGATACCTTGCAAGGATTTTATCTTTTTGAAGATCAATTTACTTTAGAAGAGTTAGAAAGGCATTTTGATTTTTACGAGCCTTTTACAGTACATGAATCTTCATTATCACCTTGTGTACATAGTATTCAGGCCGCTAAATTAAATCGTATGGAGCAAGCATACACCTTCTATTTACGCACTTCTCGTTTAGATTTAGATGATTATAATAAAGAAGTCGAAGAAGGATTACATATTACCTCTATGGCGGGTACTTGGATGAGTATTGTTGAGGGCTTTGGTGGAATGCGTGTTGTTGATGATAAATTAGCATTCACTCCAAGAATACCAAAACAATGGAATGCCTATTCTTTTAAAATTAATTTTAGAAAACGAATACTTAAAGTTACGGTGTCTCAAAAAGAAACAGTTTTTGAATTGGAAGGGAATGAAGAGACTTCCATTCGAGTAAATGGTAAAAGAACAGTTATTTTTCCTAATAAACTAACAAGTATTTCTAATTAAGAACTTTTGCAAATAAATTTATAGCAAACTAGCTAGAATTACTTTTTGCTTTAAAAAAAAGGACATATAATTATGGCGAGTACTATAAGGAGTAAAAAAAAAGAGGTTGTCTATCATGTTTTTACACGTCTTTTTGGAAATACAAATACAACCAATAAATCTTGGGGTACTATTGAAGAAAATGGGGTTGGTAAATTTTCTGACTTTACAGATAAAGCTCTAAAAGAAATTAAAGATTTAGGAGTTACCCATATTTGGTATACTGGCGTTCCACATCATGGCGTTATTCGTGATTATACCAAATTCGGAATTTCTAATGATGATCCAGATATTGTAAAGGGTAGAGCTGGTTCTCCTTATGCGGTGAAAGATTATTACAATGTAAATCCTGATTTAGCAAATAACCCAGAAAAAAGATTAGAAGAATTTCAAGCCTTAATTAAAAGATCACATAAAGCGGCTTTAAAAGTGATTATTGATATTGTTCCTAATCATGTAGCGCGCAATTACGAAGGAAAATCTACACCTAAAGGATCAAAACCCTTTGGAGCATCTGATAATACTTCGGTTGTGTACCAACGCGATAATAATTTTTATTATGTACCTGATACTGAATTTAAAGTTCCAGAATGGCGAAATGGATATCGACCTTTAGGTGGTGAGGAGTATAATTTGTTAGATAGTAAGTTTTCTGAAAATCCTGCAAAATGGACAGGTAATGGTTCGCGCTTAGCACAACCCGATTTTAATGATTGGTATGAGACTGTAAAGATAAATTACGGAGTAAAACCAGATGGTTCTTATGATTTTGATTTACTTCCTGATGATTTTGATACTAAAGATTATACAGAACACTATCAATTTTGGTCCGATAAGAATGTTCCAAATTCTTGGATTAAATTTAAGGATATTGCCTTGTATTGGTTGAAAAAGGGGGTTGATGGTTTTCGTTTTGATATGGCAGAAATGGTTCCTGTCGAATTTTGGAGTTTTATGAACTCTCATATTAAAATGAAAAATTCTAATGCATTTCTATTGGCTGAAGTTTATAATCCAGCATTGTATCGAGATTATATTCGCAAAGGTAAAATGGATTATCTGTATGATAAAGTAGAGTTATATGATGGTTTAAAACATATTATGGCGGGTTATGGTTGGACTGATCATATTGAAACTGTGCAAAATGGACTTAAGGACATAGAACACCATATGCTTCATTTTTTAGAGAACCATGATGAGCAACGCATAGCGAGTCCAGAATTTGCTGGAGATGCTAAAATTGCAATGCCCGCGATGGTTGTTTCTGCAACAATAAGTACTTCGCCAACTATGATTTATTTTGGACAAGAAGTAGGAGAACCCGCTGCTGAAAATGCTGGTTTTGGGAGCTCAAGTCGTACATCGATATTTGATTATATTGGTGTTCCAAATTTTCAACGCTGGGTTAATAATAAAAAGTTTGATGGTGGACAGTCAACAGAAGAAGAAAAAGAGCTTCGTGATTTTTATAAACGATTATTAAATTTAACCATTCAAAGCGATGCGTTGATGGGTGAGTATCAACAAATACATTATTTTAATAAAGACCAAACTGAAAGTTATGACCATAGGATGTTTTCATTCTGTAGATGGTCTGAAACTGAAAAATTAGTGATTTTAAGTAATTTTGATAATACAAAAGCCTATCAATTTAACCTAAAAATACCCAAGGATATAATTAGTAAATGGAATCTAACGGAAAAAGAATATCATTTAGAAGATCAATTGTATAAAAAAGAAATGCCCTTATTATATGTTGGAGAAGATGGAATTGGGCAGTTTTCAATTCAAATAAAACCTCTAGAATCGTTTATATTTAAGGTTAACTAAGCTTATGAAAAAAATAGTACTATTTATCATATTAATTACAATTTCATCATGTATGGAAAAAACAAAACCGTTAGTTATAGGTCATAGAGGTGCTATGGGTCACGAAACAGAAAACACATTGGCATCTATGCAAAAAGCAATTGATTTAGAGGTAGATATGATTGAAATTGATGTTTTTAAAATTACAAGCGGTGAAATCGTAGTTTTTCATGATGATACCGTAGGCAGACTTACAAATGGAAAAGGATCAATTGAAAATTTTACTATTGATGAGTTGCAAAAATTAACACTAACAGGAAATCATAAAATACCTTTACTAACCCAAGTTATTGAACTTATTGATAGAAAAGTTCCGTTAAATATTGAATTAAAAGGCGCTGGTACTGCAAAAGATGTAAATACAATACTTCAAAAGTATATTAAAAAAGGATGGACGCTAAACGATTTTATCATCTCTAGCTTTAATTGGGAAGAGTTGAAAATTATGCGAAAACTTAATCACGATATAGCTATTGCTGTTTTGATAGAAAGTAAAAACCCTTTAGAAGCATTACCTTTAGCAAGAGATTTGAATGCGGTAGCTATTAATCCTAATTATAAAAATTTAAATCTAGAGATTGCCAATCAAATTAGAGAAGCTGGTTTTAAAATTTACCCTTGGACGGTTAATGAACCACAAGATATTATAAAAATGAAAAGAATTGGTGTAGATGGTATGTTTACCAATTTTCCAGAACGAGTAAAGTAATGTTTGATATAGTTATAGTTGGAGGTGGTGCTGCTGGTTTTTATGCTGCAATACATATAGCTGAATTTAATAGTAAACTAAAAATTGCCATTTTAGAACGTGGAAAAGAAGTTTTAACGAAAGTTAAGGTATCAGGTGGCGGACGCTGTAATGTAACACATGCTGAATTTGACCCTAATGAGTTAATAAAATATTATCCAAGGGGAGAAAAAGAACTCCGAGGCCCTTTTCATACCTATTGTAGTGGAGATACTGTTGCTTTTTTTGAAAAAAGAGGTATTGCTCTTAAAATAGAAGAAGATGGAAGAATGTTTCCAGAAAGTAATTCATCGCAAACAATTATAGATTGTTTTATGGATGAGGCTGATCGTTTAGGAATAAAATTGCTTCGTAATAGTTCAGTTGTTGCAATTGATACTATTAAAAAATCAGATGTTATTCCTTTTGATGGTTGGGTAGTAGAGTCTATTCAGAAAAAATATTATGCAAAAAAAATAGTAGTAGCGACTGGTAGTAATCCTAAAATATGGAAGCTATTAGAAAATTTAGGTCATAGTATAGTCCCTCCTGTTCCATCTTTATTTACATTTAATATTAAAGATCCTCGTATTGAAGGAATTCCTGGAGTTGCTACCAAAGCCAGAGTTGCTATTTTAGAAAGTAATACAAGTAAAGTTATTATCGACCTTAAGAGCAAAATAACTTCAAAAATTAGTTTAGAATCAGAGGGACCATTATTAATTACGCATTGGGGAATGAGTGGTCCTGCAATTTTAAAGTTATCAGCTTGGGGAGCTCGTGATTTAAGTGATAGAAAATATAAATTTAAGATTAGAGTGAATTGGCTTCCCGATTATCATGAAGAAGGAGTTCTACAATTGCTATTACAAATAAAAGATATTGAGGCGAAGAAAACAGTTTTGCGAACAAATGCTGTAGCCATTCCTAGACGCTTATGGATTAATTTGGTAAAAGCTGCAACTATTTCCGAGACTACAAAATGGGCTGATATAACTAAAAACCAACTTCAATTGCTAGCTAAAGAATTAACAGCCGGTGAGTATATTGTTGATGGCAAAAGTACTTTTAAAGAAGAATTTGTTACTGCTGGTGGGGTTGATTTAAAAGAGATTAATTTCAAGACCTACGAAAGTAAAATTAAAAATAATTTATTTTTTGCAGGCGAGGTTATTAATATTGATGCAATTACAGGAGGGTTTAATTTTCAAAATGCATGGACAGGAGCTTATATAGTCGCTCAAGCTATTGTGAAAGCAACAACATAAGTCCACCAGCCAAACAAGCACCTATAATGGGTCCAACTACAGGAATCCATGCGTAGCTCCAATCATTTACTTTTCCCTTGATGGGTAAAATAGCATGTACAATTCTTGGCCCTAAGTCTCTGGCAGGGTTAATAGCATATCCAGTTGTTCCACCTAAACTTAACCCTATAACCCAAACCAATAAACCCACAGGTAGGGCGCCTAAAGATCCTAAGCCAATAATAGTTCCGGGTTCAGATAAAGTAGCATCTGTAAAATATAAAACTACAAAGACTAAAACAAAGGTTCCGATAGCTTCACTAATTACATTTGAAGGTGTATTTCGAATTGCTGGAGTATTGCAGAAAACAGCTCTTTTTGCTTCAGCATCTTTTGTAATCTTAAAATGATCTTTATATACTAACCAAACCGTTGCAGCTCCTAACATAGCGCCAATAAATTGTGCTAAAATATAGCTAGGCACTGATGCCCAATCGAATTTACCAGCAACTGCTAGTCCAATACTCACCGCCGGATTTAAATGAGCGCCACTATATGGTCCAGCTACAACAACGCCAGCAAAAACAGCTAAACCCCAAGCTGTTGTAATGACCATCCAACCTGCATCATTTGATTTTGTTTTTTCTAAAACCACATTGGCTACAACGCCTCCCCCAAGAAGAAGAAGTAAATAAGTGCCTATAATTTCTGCAATAAATGGTGTCATTCTATATGTTATTATTTTGAAATATTAATTATTTGACCAGAATTCTAAGGCTTTGATAGCTTTATACCAGCCTTTAATATCTTTCTCTATTTTTTCTCTTTTCGCTGTGGGTTCAAAGTGTCTCTCGGTTTGCCAAATTTCTTGAATTTCTTCCATACTTTCCCAATAATTTACGGCTAATCCAGCTAAATATGCAGCTCCCATTACTGTCGTTTCTACTATTCTAGGCCTAACTGTCACAGTATTAAGTACATCTGATTGGAATTGCATGAGCATATCATTTATAGTTGCACCACCGTCAACCCTAAGTTCTTTTATTAAGATTCCAGAATCGGCTTCCATTGCTTTTAAAATATCCATGGTTTGAAAGGCTATAGATTCAATTGCGGCTCTAGCAATATGAGCATCTGTACTTCCTCTTGTTAACCCAAAAATTGACCCTTGTGCTTTTTGATTCCAATGAGGGGCTCCAAGGCCTGCAAATGCAGGAACAAAATAAACTCCTTCCGAACTGGAAACAGAACTTGCTAATGCTTCAATATCTGAAGATTTTTTTATTATTTTCAAACTATCTCGTAACCATTGTACTACCGCCCCAGCAATAAAAATGCTTCCTTCTAAGGCATAATGAGTTTCACCGTTTATTTTCCAAGCTATGGTTGTTAATAGATTATTTTTCGAGACTATAGGTTTTTTACCAATATTCATCAGCATAAAACAACCTGTACCATAGGTGTTTTTTACCATTCCTTTTTTGGTACACATTTGTCCAAATAGAGCCGCTTGTTGGTCTCCTGCAATTCCTGCAATAGGAATTTTAACAGCAAAGAAATTGGGACTAGTATGCCCATAAACTTCACTTGATTGTTTCACTTCTGGAAGCATACTTTTTGGGATAGTCATTAATTCTAAAAGTTCATCGTCCCATTCTAAGGTATTTATGTTGAATAGTAAAGTTCTGGAGGCATTTGTTACATCAGTAATATGAAGATCTCCTTTGGTCATATTCCAAATTAACCAAGAATCAATAGTGCCCATTAAGAGGTCACCTGCTTCGGCTTGTTTTCTTGCCCCATCAACATTATCTAAGATCCATTTTACTTTGGTTGCAGAAAAATAGGAATCTATCACTAACCCTGTTTTTTCTCTTATGAGTTGCTGCTTTCCTTGTTTTTTTAATTCATCACAATAATCTGAAGTTCTTTTATCTTGCCAAACTATAGCATTGTATACTGGTTTTCCAGTTTTTTTATCCCAAACAACAACTGTTTCTCTTTGATTGGTGATTCCAATAGCAGCAATATTTGTTCCGTTTAATCCTTTTTTTGTAGTTACCTCTGCCGCCATTCCTGCTTGTGTTGACCATATTTCAATAGCGTCATGTTCAACCCAACCTGGTTTTGGAAAATATTGTGTGAATTCTTTTTGAGCGGTAGAGACAATAGTGCCTTTTTTATCAAAAATTAATGCGCGGCAACTTGTAGTTCCTTGATCTAAGGCTAAGATGTATTTATCCATATTTAAATACTTAAATACTATCAATATAGTAAATAAAGTGAATAAATGTTAAGAATACTTAGGTTTTGATTTTATGTATTTTTGTGGAACTAACACTAAAGCTTTATTTAGTAATGAAAACATATATTTTACTTTTAAGAGGAATAAATGTATCTGGCCAAAAAAAGGTTAAGATGGCAGATTTAAAAAAGATGCTTGAGGCACTTAATTTTGAAGCTATTCAAACTTATATTCAAAGCGGTAATGTGGTTTTTAAAACAAATGAGAATTCTACGGATATCCTTGAAAAAAAAATAAGCAAGTGTATTTTTGAAACCTTTGAATTTGAAGTTCCTGTTTTGGTTATTAAAAGTGAAAATTTTGAAGGATTAATTAAAAATGCACCTTTTATAAATGATGAAGATGCTAAACTGGACAACTTGTATTTTGTTTTACTTAAAAATAAACCTGATGCTAAATTAGTAGAATTACTAGCATCGGAAACTTATCCTAATGAGCAATTTATAATTACAGATAATTGTATTTATTTAATATGCCAAAGAGGGTATGGTAACGCAAAATGTGATAATAATTTTTTTGAAAGAAAATTAAAAGTTCAAGCTACTACACGCAATTATAAAACAATGATAAAATTAATGCAAATGTCAAAAGAGGTTTAGTTTAATTCCCAAATTTTATAATTTAAAACAGTAGCAAAACAAACCCATAACAAGTATGGAATGAGTAAATAGGCTGCAATTTTATGAACTACTTTAAACCAGCGAATAGTTAAAATAATTAAAATCAATAACGTAATAATTACAATTAGAGCCCAAAAAGGTTCTCTTAATCCAAAGAAAACAATGCTCCATAATCCATTAAATAATAATTGAAATATAAAATGGTATAAAGCAGTTTTTACCCAAATATGATGAAAACCTCTAGCCCATACAATACCGGCAGAAACACCCATCATAATATATAAAACTGTCCAAACTGGTGCGAAAATTTCATTTGGAGGATTAAAAAAAGGTTTGTTTAATGTAGGATACCAATCTAAAATAGATGATCTAGTAGCAAAGCTAGATAAAAAGCCTATAACCAAACAAATGGCTACAGCAATAGCAATATAATAGAGTTGTTTTTTCAAAATAGTTGGTGTAACACAACTAAAATAGTGATTTAATTTAATTGAGGATAATCGAAAAGCACTTAAAAACTATCTTTGCCTAAATTTGAAATTCAATGTTTGAAAAAGACTTTATCCCTTCAGCTTACTTAAATGACATTAAAGAAGGTAAAACAAGTTATAAATCACCTAGTAATATTGCATTAGTCAAATATTGGGGGAAGAAAGAAAATCAATTACCACAAAACCCTTCTATAAGCTTTACTTTAGATGCTTGTGCAACATCTACTTCCGTTACTTTTGAAAAATTAAAAGAAAGGAGTACTGATTTTTCTTTTGATTTATGGTTTGAAGGAAAGCCAAAAGAAGATTTTAAGCCAAAAATAAAGACTTTTCTGTCTAACATCGAACCATATTTGCCATTTTTAAAGGAGTATCATTTTAAAATTGAAACTTCGAACTCATTTCCGCATAGCAGCGGAATTGCATCTTCCGCAAGTGGAATGTCTGCTTTGGCACTATGTTTAATGGATATTGAACGACAATTATCATCACCTATACCCGATGATTTTTTTAAGAAAAAAGCTTCATTTCTAGCACGACTTGGCTCAGGAAGTGCTTGTAGAAGTATTGAAGGCGATTTAATACAATGGGGAGCTCATGAAGATACAATTGGAAGCTCAGATTTGTATGGAATAAAATATCCTTATACCGTTCATGAGAATTTTAAAAACTTTTATGATACAATTCTTTTGGTTGATAAAGGTCAAAAGCAGGTGAGTAGTTCAGTAGGTCATAACTTAATGCATGACCATCCTTTTGCTGAGCAGCGTTTTAAACAAGCACATGAAAATCTAAATAAATTAAAGGACATATTTGCTAGTGGTAATTTAAAAGAATTTATAGCTATAGTTGAAAGTGAAGCTTTAACGCTTCATGCGATGATGATGACTAGTTTACCCTATTTTATTTTAATGAAACCAAATACTTTAGCTATTATTAATAAAATTTGGAAATTCAGAGAAGTTACTAAAACGAATGTTTGTTTTACGCTTGATGCAGGTGCAAATGTACACGTACTATATCCTGAAGAAGAAAAAGAAAAGGTTTTTCAATTTATTAAAGATGAGTTGATTGCATATTGCGAAAACCAGATGTATATTTGTGATCGAATTGGATTTGGAGCAAAAAAAACTTTAACTTAGAATCATATTAGAAGTTTTTAAACGTTATTAATATTACTATATCAGAACTGATTTAATTAAATGAAAGGACCGTTATTTTATTCAAAAATTCTACTTTTCGGAGAATATGGAATCATTAAAGATTCTAAGGGGCTTTCAATACCTTATAATTTTTTTAAAGGAGCATTAAAAACGGATGTAAATCCTTCTGAGGAAGCAAAAAAATCAAATAAAAGCCTTACATCTTTTACTACTTATTTAGAAGAATTGTGTGCAAAAAATCCAAATTTGGTAAAATTTGATTTGAAAACTTTAAAAAATGATGTTTCTGAAGGAATGTATTTTGATAGTTCAATTCCTCAAGGCTATGGAGTTGGTAGTAGTGGTGCTTTAGTTGCAGCAATTTACCATAAGTATGCTTTTAATAAGATAACTGTTTTAGAAAATCTTACTCGTGAGAAGTTATTAAATTTAAAAGAGATTTTCGGTAAAATGGAATCTTTCTTTCACGGTAAATCATCGGGGTTAGATCCTTTAAATAGTTATTTAAGTTTACCTATTTTAATCAATTCAAAAAATAATATAGAATCTACGAGTATACCATCTCAAAATTTTGAAGGTAAAGGAGCTGTTTTTTTACTTGATAGTGGTATTATTGGTGAAACGGCGCCTATGGTTCAAATATTTATGGAACAAATGAAGAATAATGGTTTCCGTAAAATGATAAAAGATCAGTTTATAAAACATACTGATGCCTGTGTGGAAGATTTCGTGAGCGGAAATGTAAAATCTCTTTTTGGAAATTTAAAACAACTTTCGAATGTTGTATTAGATAATTTTAAACCTATGATTCCCGTTCAGTTTCATAAGATTTGGAAGCACGGAATAGACACCAACGATTACTATTTAAAATTATGCGGATCTGGCGGAGGTGGTTATATTTTAGGCTTTACCGAAGATTTTGAGAAAGCTAAAAAGGCTCTAAAAGGACATAAATTAGAGGTGGTTTACAACTTCTAAAATTCATAAAATGCTTAATAGAAAAAACAAACTCCTACTTTTAAAGTTATTGAGTCTTTTTTCTGTGGTTCGCGGTTATAATATATTGGTTATTGTAATTGCTCAATACCTAGCTTCTATATATATCTTATCACCTGAACTACCTTTAAGAAAAGTAGTTTTTGACATCAATTTATTTCTGATAGTTTTGGCTTCGGCTATGGTAATAGCGGCAGGATATATCATTAATAATTTTTATGACGCAGAGAAAGATTTAATTAATAAGCCTCATAAGACCATGCTAGATAGGCTTGTTAGTCAACGATTTAAATTAAGTGCATATTTTATTTTAAATTTTCTAGCAGCATTTGTAGCAAGTTATGTTTCATTTAAAGCAGTACTTTTCTTTTCTTCTTATATTTTTGGTATTTGGATTTATTCCCACAAATTAAAAAAAATACCTTTTGTTGGTAATTTTGTATCATCAACATTAGCAATCTCTCCTTTTTTTGTGGTTTTTGTTTATTATAGAAATTTTGATACCGTAATTTTTGTACATGCTTTATTTTTATTTTTATTGATTTTAGCACGTGAGATGATAAAAGATTTAGAAAATATAGCGGGAGACATTTCACAGAATTATAAAACTATTCCAATTTTATTCGGAGAAAGAACATCAAAAGTTCTCATTGGCATCTTAATTTGCCTAACCTTAATACCATCATTGTTACTAATCATAAAGTTTGATGTTGGTTATATGTACATTTATTTTATAGCCTGTATTTTATTATTAATTCTATTTTTAATTTTACTACTTAAATCAGATTCAAAAAAACATTATGTAGTGTTGCATAATATTTTAAAGTTTATAATTATAGCAGGGGTTTTCAGCATTTTATTAATTAATGTTGATTTAGTCTTGAATAGAATTTTATAAGAGTATTTATTAATCAAATAAACTCATAGTACTCACTAAGTCATTACAATAGAGGTATTTATTTAAATGATATCTTATATTGTTAAATACATCCAAATTCCTTTACTACCTTTGCGAAAATTATTTAATTATGAGTAGGTCAGATTCCAACAATGATAATAAGGCATCAGGAAGACAAGGAGGAACGTTTAGAAAAAAGAGCTACGCTAGAGGCAACTCACCAGTAAAAAAAAATGTAGTTCCTAGAAAACCATCAGATCCTAATATATTACGACTTAATAGATATGTTGCAAATTCGGGAGTTTGTTCTCGAAGAGAGGCGGATGTTTTTATTGCTGCAGGGAGTGTTACTGTTAATGGTAAACCTGTAATAGAGATGGGCTATAAAGTTCAGTTAACTGATGAGGTAAGATTTGATGGAAGGTTGCTAAATCCTATTAAGAAGGAATATATATTGCTTAATAAGCCTAAAGATTTTGTTACAGTATCTAAAGACGGTAGAGGAAATCGTAGTGCAATGGGTTTAATATCAAATGCTTCAAAAGCAAAATTATTACCAGTAGGTAAAATGGATAAAGCCTCAACTGGGTTATTATTATTTACTAATGATGGAGATTTATCTGCTCGCTTAAATGCTCCAAAAAATGGATTGCGTAAAATATACCATGTAGAGCTTACCAAACCATTAAAAAGTACTGATCTAAAAAGAATTCAAGAAGGTTTGATGATAGAAGAGAGTCTTGTTAGAGTTCAAGATATTAGTTATATAGATAATGCTCCAAAGAATCAAGTTGGAATTGAAATTTATAGTACTCGTAATAATATTGTACGTCGCATCTTTGAGCAATTAGAGTACGAGATTATCAAACTAGATTTAGTAGTTTATGCAGGCCTTACCAAAAAGGATTTACCTCGCGGACATTGGAGACCGCTTACAGATCAAGAAATTATTAATTTGGGGATGATTAAGTAAGGAAATTAATTTTTAGATTTTAGTGGATTAATCAACATTGCTATGAAACTATTTCAATGCCGAAACTGCAATAATACTGTTTATTTTGAAAATTATTCTTGCGGAAAGTGTGGTTGTAAATTAGGTTTTTTAGATAAAGAAATGTCATTAATAGCATTGGATCAAAATCTTAGCCAATGGTTATTAAATAGTCAAAACAACACCTTGTTTATGTATTGTAGCAATCATCAGCATGGTGTTTGTAATTGGCTAGTAGAAGTAGGGACTTCTTCTCTTTGCAAGGCTTGTGAATTAAACCATATAATTCCAAGTTTACAAATTAATAAGAACAAAGAAAAGTGGGAGAAGCTAGAGATTGCTAAACATCGCCTTATTTTTCAACTACTGCAACTTCAATTACCTATCGAAAGTAAAATGATTTATAAAGATTCTGGATTTAGTTTCAATTTTTTATCCAATGAAGATGCTGTTGGGGAAAATAAAAACTTAATGACTGGTCATGCAAATGGGGTAATAACTATTTTGCTTTCAGAAGCCGATACTGTGTTATTAGAAAAAATGAAGAAAGACATGGATGAGCGGTACCGAACCTTAATAGGTCATTTTCGACATGAAGTGGGGCATTATTATTGGGAACGTTTAATTCGTGATAATCAATATTTGTTAGATCAATATCGAGTGTATTTTGGGGATGAGCGTGTTTCATATACTGATGCATTAGACATACATTATAAAAACGGGCCAATTAGTAATTGGCAAAATAGTTTTATAAGCGAATATGCTTCGTCTCACCCATGGGAAGATTGGGCTGAAACATGGGCACATTACTTACATTTAATGGATACTTTAGAAACTGCCTATTATTTTGGATTGAAAGTTAATGCACGGCAAACATCCGATAATCCAATACAAATGGAAGCTTTTTTTGATCCTTATCAAGAGAATAATTTTGAAAAGATAGTAGAGTCTTGTATTCCGTTATATTTTGCAATTAATAGTATGAATCGTTCCATGGGTATTGCAGACGTTTACCCATTTGTAATCTCTGAGCCTGTAATAAAAAAGATGAATTTTATACATCAAACTGTAAAAACATGGGTAAATTAATAGCGTTGTTGAAAGAAAGACCATATTTAGTTTTATGGTTCTTAGGAGCTTTATTGGCAATAGGATGTTGTGTTTCTTATTTATTTAAAATAGATACTAACTTTTTATTAAATGTTGGAGATACGTATTTTGTTGTTGCTCATTCCCACATTTTTTTATTGAGTTCGCTTTGGTTTTTGTTATGTGGTTTTGGATATTTTTTTCTTAAAAAATTCAATATAATTCCAGTTTATTTGATAACTAAAATTCATTTATTTATCACATTATTAAGTTTATTTGGAGTAATTATTGATCAATTTACAAATAACGACGGCGTAGAAACCCTTATAGTTTGGGCATCAATAATGATATTTTTTATTGGTCAAATAATTTATTTTGTAAATATTATTGTGGCTACTTTACTTAAGTTAAACCAAAAAAATAAGACTGAGTAATTTTTTATTCCTTAAAAAATGCTGATATAAAATGGAGGATATTTTTATAAAATAGCCTCCATTTTTTTACGAATTTCATTTAGACATAAATTACCTAAACTACCTTCGTGGGTATGCTTTATATCTCTTTTGGGGGTAAAAGTGCCTTCATTTATTTCTACGCCCATTTGTTTGTAAGCATCGCGAAAAGGAATTCCACTCAAAACCAATTCATTTAACGTATCAACACTAAATAAATAATCATATTTTGGGTCGTCTACAATACTTTCATTTACCCGAATTTCTTTTAAACTAAACGTCAATATTTCTATACATGCTTTTAAATCTTGTACAGCAGGTACAATTACTTCTTTTACCAACTGTAAATCTCTATGATAACCACTTGGTAAATTTGTTAAGATTAAAGTTAGTTGATTTGGAATAGATTGCAGTTTATTGCATTTACCTCTAATTAATTCAAAAACATCTGGATTTTTTTTATGAGGCATAATACTTGAACCCGTTGTTAATTCATCAGGGAAAGAAATAAAATTAAAATTCTGACTCATATATAAGCAGATGTCCATGGCCATTTTAGATAGGGTAGCAGCAATACTACTCATCCCAAATGCAGCAGCTTTTTCTACTTTACCACGTCCCATTTGAGCCGCAACAACATTAAATTTTTGGGTAGCAAAACCCATTTCTTCAGTAGTGAATGTTCTATCAATAGGGAATGAACTTCCATATCCTGCAGCACTACCTAAAGGGTTTTGGTCTGCAATTTTATAGGCGGCATCAATAAAATATAAATCGTCTATTAAACTTTCTGCATAGGCTGAAAACCAAAGCCCGAAGGAAGAAGGCATTGCTATTTGCAAATGTGTATAGCCTGGCAATAAAACAGTCTTATATTTATCGGCAAGATTTAATAGCAAGTCAAAAAGAATTTTTGTTTCCTCTTTAATTTCTGATAATTCATTTTTTAAATACAAATGCATAGCTACTAAAACCTGATCATTTCTAGATCTTGCTGTGTGTATTTTTTTACCAGTATCTCCTAATTTTTCAGTAAGAATGTATTCTATTTTTGAATGCATATCTTCAAAAGAATCTTCTATAGTAAATACTCCTTTCTCAATAGTTTTGGCAATAGCATTTAACTCGTTAACTAATGCATCAGTTTCTTTTTGAGTAAGTAGACCAATTTTACCAAGCATTTTTGCATGAGCTTTTGAAGCTATTACATCATATTTTGCTAATTGTAAATCCAATTCTCTATCATTGCCTACAGTAAAATGGTCAATCTTTTTATCTGTACTGAATCCTTTATCCCAGAGTTTCATATCTTTTTAATTAGTAATTAAAATTTATAATTATTTCATTCTAGCTATTTGCAACATATTTAATATAAAAATCCTTCTAAAATTTTAATATACAAGTCTATGCCTTCTTCTATTTCATGCACGTAAATAAACTCATCTGCTGAATGAGAACGAGTACTATCTCCTGGGCCTAATTTTAAAGACTGACAAGTAAGTGCTGCTTGGTCAGATAGTGTAGGAGAGCCATAAGTTTCTCTTCCTAATGCAATTCCAGATTGTACCAAAGGATGTTTTTTATTGATAGCTGATGAATTAAGCCTTAGAGAACGTTCGTTTAGTTCACAGGGCGCTACTGCTTTTAATAAATCGGCTATCTCTTTATTGGTATAACTATCATTTACACGAACATCAATTACTAAATTTACTTGAGAAGGTACTACATTGTGTTCGCTACCAGCATTAATTTGGGTTACTGTAAGCTTAACATCTCCTAATGCTTCTGAAGTTTTCTCGAAAGTGTAATTTTTAAACCATTCCAAAACTTCAATAGTATTATAAATAGCATTGTTATTATTTGGATGGGCAGCGTGAGAAGGGGTTCCTTTTACCACTGCATCAAAAACTATAAGACCTTTTTCAGCAATGGCTAAATTCATTAGCGTAGGTTCGCCCACTATGGCTACATCAATTTTTGGAAGATTAGGTAATAAGCCTCTTAAACTATTTTTACCAGCATTTTCTTCTTCTGCAGAAGCGACCATTAGAATATTATGATTTAGATTTTCTGAAGCATAAAAATTTGAAAAAGTAGCTAACAACGAAACTAAACAGCCTCCAGCGTCATTACTCCCTAAACCATATAGTTTTCCATCTTCTATATGTGGGTTAAACGGGTCTCTTGTATATGCTTGATTTGGACGTACAGTATCATGATGGGAATTTAATAGTAAAGTAGGTTTTGCATCGTCCCAATATTTGTTTTTTGCATAAACATTATTGTTTTCTCTTGTAAATGAAATATCGAAAGAAGTAAACCAATCTTGTATGGCCTCCGCAGTTTTGTCTTCTTCTTTTGAAAATGATTGGATACTAATCAGCTTTTTCAATAATTCAATAGCCTTTTCTGTAAGTTGTTTTTGTTCCATGATTATAAGGTAATAGTTGTAAATAAAGTGGCGTCATTTTTAATCATTTCAATATCACCTAAACAAACTTTACTTACTTTATGATGTAAAGCATGATAACAATTTTCCAATTTAGGAAGCATTCCATCAGCAATAATCTTTTTTTCTAATAATTCTTGATATTTTTTTGAATTGATATGTTTTATAACAGAATTCTCATCTTTAATATCTAGTAAAACTCCTTTTTTTTCGAAGCAATAATAGAGTATAGTTTCGTATTTATCTCCCATACCTATTGCAATTTCAGAAGCAATGGTATCAGCATTTGTGTTTAAAATTCGACCTTTGCCGTCATGAGACAAAGCGCAAAACACAGGGGTTAAACCTACTTGTAGTAACGAACTAATTAAATTAGAATTAATACCATCAATATCCCCTACATAGCCATAATCTATTTCTTTCACAGGTCTTTTGCGTGCGTGAATTGAATCTCCATCAGCGCCACTCAAACCTATAGCATTACAATTATTAGCTTGTAATTTAGCCACAATTGTTTTATTGGTCAAACCACCATAAACCATTGTTATAATATCAATACTTTCTCCATCAGTAATACGCCTACCATTTACTAGTTTAGATTCGACACCTAATTTTGAAGCCAATTGTGTAGCTAATTTTCCACCTCCATGAACTAAAATCTTTGGTTCCTCTAATTTTGAAAATAAAGTGATGAACTTATCTAGTTCCTCTTTATTCTCAATAACATTTCCGCCGATTTTTACAATTGCTAATTTTGTTTTCATAGATCTTCAAGTATCTTTTTTAATACAATTTGAGCGGAATATGTTCTATTATTTGCTTGTTCAATAACTATTGATTGATCACAGTCTAATACCGCATCTTCAACTACCACATTTCTACGTACAGGTAAACAATGCATAAATTTCGCATGACCTAACTTTTCTTTGGTCATCATCCAATTTTTGTCTTGATTGGTTACTTTCCCATAATCTTTATAATTACTCCAGTTTTTTACATACACAAAGTCAGCATCTTCTAAAGCTTTATTTTGATCATATTCTATTTTTGCATTTTTGGTAATTTCAGGATTAAGCTCATATCCTTTAGGATGTGTAATAACAAAATCTGTATCTTGTTTTAGCATCATTTCGGTAAAAGAATTGGCAACAGCATGTGGCAATGCCTTTGGATGAGGCGCCCATGAAAGAACAACTTTTGGTCTTGGTTTATTTTTTTGTTCATCTATAGTAATGGCATCTGCTAAAGCTTGTAACGGATGTCCTATAGAACTTTCCATATTTACTACAGGAATACTTGTATACTTTTTGAACCCATTTAGTACAAGTTCTGCTTCATCTTTTTCTTTATTTGTTAATGAAGCAAAAGCTCGAATAGCAACGATATCGCAAAATTGTGAAACTACTTGAGCAGCTTCTTTAACATGTTCAGAGGTACCTTGATCCATTACAGTGCCATTTTCATATTCTAATGCCCAACCTTCACTGCCAAAATTCATAACCATTACCTCTAAGCCCAAATTCATTGCTGCTTTTTGAGTACTCAATCGAGTTCTAAGGCTATTATTAAAAAATAATAAGCAAATGGTTTTTCCTTGACCTAAACTTTTTGCTTGTAACGGTTTTGCTTTTAGGACTCTTGCATCATTAACCCACTGTGATAGTGAATCAATATCTTGTATGGTGATGTAATGTTTCATTAGTGTTCTGTTTTCTAGCAAAATTAATTTTCTAAATTGCTATTTAAATTCTTTCGAGGGTTACTTAATTTTTGTAAAATTACTTTTACCATTAATGGCATCAGTTATAAAATTATCTTTTAACCCGTTTATAATCCAAGTTTCAATATTCGCTTTTTTTGCAATAGTAGCAGCTTCAATTTTTGATTGCATTCCACCTGTTCCATGTGATGATTTGCTTTCACCTACCTCATTAATTAAATCAGTTAGATGTATTACTTCTGATATTGTTTCGGGCGAGGTTTCTAATAGCGATTTTTTGGTGTAAACCCCATCTGTATTAGTAGCAATTAATAATAAATCTACTTCTAATAAAGCTGCTGTTAGTGCTGCCAATTTATCATTATCACCAAACTGAATCTCATCTGTAGCAACAGTATCATTTTCATTAATAATAGGGATAAAATTATTTGCAACAAGAACATCAATAGTATTTTTTATGTTCGATTTAGATTTAGGATTTTCAAAATCAGAATAGGATAATAAACATTGAGATGTAAAAAGACCAAGTTCTCTAAAATTCTCTTGAAAAATTCGCATTAAATGAGGCTGACCTATTGATGCTAAAGCTTGTTTTACATTTATATCTTCTCCATTATGCTCTAATTTTACAAATTGACGCGCAGCAGCAATAGCGCCAGAACTTACGATGATAAATTCGTAGACATCTTTTAGGCTTTCAATTTGCCGTCCAATATCTTCTATTTTGCCTCTAGAAATATGATTGGTTTCTTTTGTAAGGGTATTGGTGCCTACTTTTAGTAAGATTCTTTTCTTTTTCAACATGACTATCTTATTTGTCCATTACCCGTGATATACCACTTGTTGGTTACCAAATGTTGCAAACCAATTGGACCTCTTTGGTGTAATTTATCGGTACTAATAGCAAGTTCTCCACCAAGTCCAAACTGAAAACCATCAGTAAATCTTGTTGATGTATTTTGGTAAACAGCAGCAGAATCTACTGCTTCCATAAATAAAGCAGCTTTTTCTGAGTTTTCGGTTATGATTACAGCAGAATGACCTCCGCCATAGGTATTTATTTTAGTAATAGCCTCTTCTATAGTTGCAACTTGACCGATAACAATTTTATAATCTAGAAATTCTTCAAACCAAACAGTCTCATTTTGTAAAACAGTTATGCCTTCTATATCCGATAGAAAAGTATCCGTTAAAATCGCTACATTGTTTTTTTTAAGCTCATGAATTAATCGATTTAAAAATTCATGTTTTCTAGGGATATCAGCGGCAATTAAAACTTTATCTAAAGCATTACAAGCCGATATTTTAGTAGTTTTTGCATTGATGATAATAGCAATGGCCATTTCTAAATCTGCTTCTGTTTCTACGTAAGCAAAATTGTTACCTCTACCACTAATAATAACGGGACAGGTAGCATATTTTTTAACAAAAGCGATTAATTTTTCGCCTCCTCTTGGGACTATTAAATCTATTTTTTGAGTAGGATTTTGTAAAAATTCTTGTGTTTGTTCTCTGTTAAACTCTAAATAAGTAATCCAATTTTTAGTACAATTATTTTCTTCTAATGCTTTATGCCATAAATTTACTAATGCCAAATTACTATGTAAAGATTCTTTTCCTCCTTTTAGCAAAATTTTATTTCCTGATTTAAAAGCAATTCCTGCGGCTTCAATAGTTACATCTGGTCTTGATTCGTAAATTATACAAACTGTTCCGAAAGGGGCAGTTTTATTACTAATATGAATGCCGTTTTCATGTGTGAATTCAAAACGTTCTACACCTAATGGATCTGGTTGACTTGCTAATTGTTGTAAGGATAAAAGCATTGCTTCAATTTTAGCATCATCAACTTTGAGTCTATCAGCCATAGCAAGATCATCACCTTTATAAGATTCAAAATCTTTTTTATTAGCGTCTAAAATGGAAGTCTTTTCAGAAACAACCAATTCAGCCATTCTAGTTAAGACTTTATTCCTTTGTTTTATGTTAAGGGTTAGACTCACTATAATTCTTTTTTAAGCGCTTCAAAAAATAAATCGATATGCTGTTCAGTAATATTTAACGCAGGCAGAATTCGTAATAAATTCTTGTTGTTTGCACCACCCGTAAAAATATGCTGTGTGTAAATTAATTTTTTTCTTAATTCAGAAACCTCAAATTCAAATTCTAATCCGAGCATTAATCCTTTACCTTTTACTCTTTTTACTTGAGGAATTGTTTTAGCGCATTTTTTAAAATAGGTTCCTAATTGAGCTGCGTTTTCTATTAAATGCTCTTTTTCTATTACTTCTAAAACAGATAATGAAGCAGCACATGCTAAGTGATTACCGCCAAAAGTAGTTCCTAACATTCCGTATTTTGCTTCAATATTTTCATGAATTAAAACACCACCAACAGGAAACCCATTTCCCATACCTTTTGCAATAGTTATAATGTCAGGATGGATCTCATGATGCTGAAAACCAAAAAACTTACCACTTCTTCCGAATCCACATTGTACTTCATCAGCAATGAGAATAACATTATTCTCTTTACAGATTTTTGAAATTTCTTGATAAAATGAAGTTGATGGTTCATCTAAACCACCGACTCCTTGAATTGCTTCTAAAATGACACCGCAAACGTCTCCTTTGGAAATTTCAGATTTAAAAGCGTCTAAATCATCAAAAGATAAGAAAGTTACTTTTTGTTGTTTATTAATTGGGGCGTTAATTTTTTCATTATCAGTAGCAGCAACTGCGGCAGATGTTCTGCCGTGAAAACTGTTGTTAAAAGCTATTACTCTAGATTTTCCAGTGATAAAAGAGGCCATTTTAAGGGCGTTCTCATTTGCCTCGGCACCTGAGCTACATAAAAACAAATTATATTCTTCGCAACCTGATAGTTTGCCTAATTTTTCAGCTAATTCTTCTTGCAATGGGTTTTGTACGGCATTACTATAAAATCCTATTTTATGTAATTGATCTTCTAACTTTTTTACATAATGCGGATGTGAATGACCAATGGAGATTACTGCATGACCGCCATAAAAATCTAAATATTCTTGTCCTTTATCGTCCGTAACAATACTTCCTTTTGCAGCAACTGGAGTTACATCATAAAGTGGATAAACATCAAATAGTTTCATAATTTTCCCTCTTTAATTTTACTGATCTTATCATATGACGCCAAAATTCCTTGAATTAATGATGAACTCAGGCCTTGATGTTCCATTTCATTTAATCCTTGAATTGTACATCCGCGAGGGGTAGTTACTTTATCAATTTCCGCCTCAGGATGACTACCAGATTCTATTAATAAACTGGCAGCGCCATTGCAGGTATGCATCGCTAATTCTTGTGCTTCTTTTGCATCAAAACCTAATTGAATAGCTCCTTGAGTGGTAGCGCGAATTAAACGCATCCAAAAAGCAATTCCACTTGCGCAAATTACAGTAGCTGCTTGCATCTGACTTTCAGGAATTTCCATAGAATGACCCATACGATTGAAAATTGCTTTGGCCAGATCAATACGTTTTTTTCCTTTTTCATTACTGCAAATACAGGTCATAGATTTACCTACTGAAATTGCCGTATTAGGCATACTTCTAATAATATGATGATCTGAACCTATTATTTTTTCAATTTGAGATATTACAACTCCTGTAATTGTTGAGATAATTACATGTTTTTCATTCAAAAGGTCTTTAACATCTTCTAAGATTTGTTCAAATTGGGAAGGTTGAACAGCAAATATTAAAATATCTGACTTGGCAACTGCTTCTCTATTATCTGAGGATACAATAACATTTCCGTATTTTTCGAATTTTGAAATCTCGGTGGTATTACGTTTAGTTAAATACATAGTGGTTGCCCCATTAGAATTTAATATTCCTTTGGCTATGGCTAATCCTAGATTTCCAGTTCCGATTATGGCTAGTTTCATTATTAATTATGTTTTTTATAATTTGTAGTAAGTACAAGTAAGGAGTACTTATTACATCATTTTATATTTGAAATCAAAATTGTATTTAAATTAAAACACTCCTGCTTTTAAAAAGAGTCCCATACCTTCATCAAAACCAAACATTAAATTCATGTTTTGTACTGCTTGACCAGAAGCTCCTTTTAAAAGATTGTCAATTGCTGAGGTAATTAGAAGTCTATCATTATATTTATGCAAATGAATATGACATTGGTTTGTGTTTACTACTTGCTTTAAATTAATTTCTTGATCAGCTATTTGCGTAAATAAAGCATCAGTATAAAATTCTTTATATAAAGCAATAGCATCTTCTAAGCTTTCATCAAATTTTGTATATGCTGTTGCTAAAATACCTCTAGTAAAATTTCCTCTGTTTGGTAAGAAAAATAATGCTCCAACATCATTTTTAAAAGAACCTAAACTCTCGTTTATCTCTCCTAAATGTTGATGTGTGAATGGTTTGTACCATGATACATTATTATTTCTCCAACTAAAATGTGATGTATCTGTTGGGCTAACTCCAGCACCTGTACTGCCAGTTACGGCATTTACATGAATTTCATTTTGTAAAAGGTCATTTTTCGCAAGAGGCAATAATGCTAATTGAATTGCTGTTGCAAAGCATCCTGGATTGGCAATATAATTGGCTTTTTGAATGGCAATTTTATTTAATTCAGGTAGCCCGTAAATAAATTCTTTTCCATCTAAAATAGCATCTGAATGCAGTCTAAAATCATTACTAAGGTCAATAATTTTTGTGGCCGCAGAAAAGTTATGTTCTTTTAAAAACGAAGTAGAATTACCATGTCCTAAACATAGAAAAACGACATCAACCTTTAGATTCACTTCTCCAGTAAAAGCAATATCAGTAATACCTAAAAGATCGGGATGTGAAGTGGTTATCTTTTTTCCAGCTCTTGTAGTGCTATAAATAAAATCGATTTCTGTTTCAGGATGATGCAAGAGTATTCTTATTAGCTCACCGCCTGTGTACCCTGAACCACCAATTATACCTGCTTTAATCATTATTACCGTTTACGTGATTGTATATTTTGCCAGCATTAGATAGAATTTTAATAAATCCTTTTGCATCATCTGCAGTCCAGCCTTTATTCATTTCACCATAACTTCCAAAAGAGGCATTCATTAAATCGTGTTTAGATGAAATTCCGTTTAATCTATATTGGAAAGGGTATAAGCTTACAAATACATCACCAGAAACATTCTTTTGAGTATCTGTTAAAAAAGCTTCGATATTGCGCATTACTTCATCTAAATAATTGCCTTCATGTAATAACATTCCATAAAAATTACCTTGCTGTTCTTTCTGGAACTGTTGCCATTTTGTAAGGGTGTGTTTTTCTAATAAATGATGCGCTTTTATGATAATTAATGATGCTGGTGCTTCAAAACCAACTCTGCCTTTAATACCAATAATAGTATCGCCCACATGAATATCTCTTCCAATAGCGTACTTAGAAGCCAATGCATCTAAAGCAATAATGTTATTTACTGGACTATCTTTTTTGCCATCAATAGCTACCAATTCTCCTTTTTCAAAAGTAAGTTTTACATCGGTTGGATTTTTCTCTTGCAACTGACTTGGGTACGCACTATCAGGTAATGCTTTATCAGAGGTTAATGTTTCTTCACCACCAACTGATGTTCCCCAAAGCCCTCTATTTATAGAATATTTTGCTTTTTCCCAAGGATAGTCTATTCCATTTTCTTTTAAGTAAGCTATCTCAGCTTCTCTGGCTAATTTGTTATCTCTTATAGGAGTGATTATTTCAATTTCTGGAGCTATTATTTGAAAAATCATATCAAACCGAACTTGATCGTTTCCTGCGCCAGTACTACCATGTGCAATATAATCTGCCCCTACTTTTTTTGCATAATTTACAATCTCTATAGCTTGAACAATACGTTCTGCACTTACAGAAAGAGGGTAGGTGTTGTTTTTAAGTACATTTCCAAAAATTAAATATTTTACTACTTTTTCATAGAAAATTTGAACAGCATCGATAGAAGTATATGATGATGCTCCTAATTGAATTGCTTTTTCTTTTATTGTAGTAATTTCTTCTTTTGAAAAACCACCAGTATTTACACTTACTGCATGTACTTCAAATCCTTGATCTTTTGATAAATATTTTGCACAATACGATGTGTCTAATCCGCCACTATAGGCTAAAACTAATTTTTTCATTTCTATTTCTTTTTTAGGAAAAGATTTTCCTTTATGCTTTTTAGTCTTTTAAAAGCTTTTGTGTTTAGCTTTTCTTTTTCAACTTGGTTTTTTTTATTTTGAATAGCTGGATCATATAACATTCCAGTACATAAACACATTTTACGTTCTGTACGGGTTAAAATGTCAAAGTTTTTACACGTTTGACAGCCTTTCCAAAATTCAGGATCATCAGTTAATTCAGAAAAAGTAGTTGGTTTATATCCCAATTCATAATTGATTTTCATTACAGCCAAGCCAGTTGTAATACCAAATATTTTTGCATCAGGAAATTTCTTTCTTGAGAGTTCAAATATTTTTTGCTTGATTTGTTTAGCTAATCCTCTATCTCTAAAATCAGGGTGAACTATAAGACCAGAGTTGGCGACGAATTTTTCGTGTCCCCAAACTTCTATGTAACAAAAGCCTGCAAAAGTATCGCCTTCCAGTGCTATAACAGCATTACCATTTTCTAGTTTTTTGCATATATATTCTGGAGTACGTTTTGCAATACCTGTACCTCTAATTTTAGCAGATTCGGCTATAGTATCACAAATGATTTCAGCATATTTAAAATGTGATACGTTAGCAATAATTATTTCCATTGCCAATTTTGTTTAAGAATAAAAATTAATTGAAATATTTTTGATTTTTTTGCGGAAATGGACTCACCTATTCCCATAATATAACACACCCTTACGGGCGACGACGTGTAGGTGTAAATGAACGAGCAGGTACAAATGACCTGTCTAATGAAAGTATGTAGTTTTTGTTGTTCATTATATACCAAAAGTACAAATTAAATCGATTTAACCTTGAAAGTGATATAATTTTTACAAAAATTTCACATTTTGTTACGTTGTTTGCTAATTTCATAAGTCATAAAAGCAAACACTGAAATATATTCAATAGCTAAAACCCCTAAATGCTCAATATAATCAGGATTTGTATATGCCCAATAACTTAAAATAATTAATCCTGACCATATTATTGAATATCTATAGGATGTAAAAATTGTTAGAACTACTAAAAAAATAATGTACCAAGGGTGTACCGTTGCAGCTATAAAATAATAGATAGTAAGTACCCAAAGCATTGAACTAATTAAGACTGAAAGCTTTTCATTTTTTCTAAAGAAACTAAATATGAATAACACACAAATAATAATATAAGGAGTGATTTTTCCGTATGATTTGATTAATTCCCAAGGTTTAGCATCAAAATAAAAAATACCTATTTTTTTAATTATATTATAAATACTAGCATTAAATTCAAAGTTTGAAAACCAAAGTCCTATAGTTTCGCCATAATTTGAAAAGAATTCAGGAATATAAAATGGAGCAATTAAAATGATAATTGTAAAACCTATTATAGTGTAAAAAAAAATACTTTTTTTAATCCCAAAATATTTTAAAAACAAAGGAAGGAAAAGTAATGGTACTAGTTTTATAGCTATAGAAAGTGCATAAATAATTCCGGCTAATTTCCAATTATGAATTGATAATAGATAGATAGACCATACAAAGAAGAAAAGCATGACGCCCTCAAAGTGCAAATTTCCTGTAAGTTCAACTATTATTAAAGGATTTAGAAAATACCAAAAAATGAGATGTGGAGAACGGTTCAGATTTTTTAATAACTTTCTTCCAAAATAGACAACACCAATATCAGCTATTATAATAATAATACGCATTACAATAACAGATCCTAAAATTGTTTTGCCGCCAAGTATAGCGGCAATTGCAAAAATTAATTGATTTAATGGCGGGTAATTGCTAAAATATTTAGGACTCAATTCGCCCATGCCTATATACAGGTCTTGAGCATTATCTATAACTAATTCATTTATATTAATTAATTGGTCAGGAGTTCTTAAATATGGATTTATAAAATTACTTACTAATTCTCCATCCCATATAAAACGATAAAAATCTTGAGAGAGGTTTGGTAATACAAATAAGAAAACAAGCCTAAAAAGGATACCTGCAAAAAGCAAAAACTTAAAATTCCATTTTTCAAATTGAATAAGTTTATAACATAAAGCTAATAACCCAAAAAAAAGAGTTATTAGTTTTATGAAATCTGTTCTCTGAAAATGGTATGCAAAAGTGTAGTAAAAAATGATACTCAAGAGCACCATTATAATTGGAACTTTATGAAGTTTCCAATATGATAACATAGTTATGCTCTTGCCGTGAGTGATTTAAAGAATACAAAACCAAACCCTAAAAACAACATAAAATGAAATGGGAATAAACCAAAGTCATTTAAAGGTATAGCACTATACATTCCGAATAAGAAATAGAGCATTAAAGCAGCTTCTAAAATCATATTTGGCGAAAGTTTTGTGGCTAAATATTTATTGTCTTTCCAGCTATCTTTTAAATTGCTTAAATTGAATTTTGGTGTTCTTACAAATTCACTTCTTTTACCCATATGACCTTCAAGAACTGCAATGGAATTGTGTAATGAAAAACCAAGTGCAACCGAAAAAAAGGTAAAAAATATTTTAATATAATCTATAAAATTATCAAAACTACTGCCCTGAATGCTTTTGTAGGTAAACCAATAACATACAAATAATATAATAGTACTTACGATAAAGAAACTAGTTACTTCAAAAATCCATCCTAAATGACCATAACTATTTTTAATGTATAGCATTGGAATACTTAAAAGTGCAACAATAAAAACGCATAAAAACATAGAGCTATTCAGCAAATGCATTACACCATGAAATTTTGTTTTAAAGGGAATATTTTTTGCAGTAATAACACTCAAAACTGATTTTCTAAAGTTTTCAGCACCACCTTTATTCCATCTAAATTGTTGAGAACGAGCTGCGCTAATTACTACAGGAAGTTCAGCTGGAGTTTCTACATCTTCTAAATATTTGAACTTCCAATTTTTTAATTGTGCTCTATAACTTAAATCTAAATCTTCAGTTAAGGTGTCGCCTTCCCAGTTTCCAGCATCAATAATACATTCTTTACGCCAAATACCAGCGGTGCCATTAAAGTTTATAAAATGCCCTTTTGCATTTCTTCCTACTTGTTCTAAGGTAAAGTGAGCATCTAATGCAAATGCCTGAATACGGGTTAAAACAGAATAATCTCTATTGATATGCCCCCATCTAGTTTGAACTACACCAATTTCTTCATCTTTAAAGTAGATGACAGTTTTCTTTAACCAATCAGGAGAGGGTAAAAAATCGGCGTCAAAAATGGCTATAAATTCTCCTTTAGCTATTTTCAAACCTTCTTTTAATGCTCCTGCCTTATAACCTTGTCTGTTTTCTCGTCTGATATGTTGAATATCTAAACCAGTTTCTTGAAGTAGTTTTATATGTTTTGCAGTTTCTTCTACAGATTCGTCAGTAGAATCATCTAACACTTGAATTTCTAATTTACTTAATGGATATTCTAGTTTTGCAATATTTTCTAATAAGCGTTCCATTACATATTCCTCATTATAAACAGGAAGTTGAATGGTGACAAAAGGAATTTCCTTCGGATCCAAAAGATTAAATTTTGGAGCGGTCTGTATTCTTCTTTTATAGCCTAAATAATTAATTAATAGGTTCAGCTGTGCAAGGCTGTAAAAGAAAATTAATAACAGCGCTATTGTGTAAATAGCAATGATTACGTAAGAAATAGTTAATCCCATTTATTTTATACTATATTTAAAAATCCAACTTAAGATCTTAATGCCTGCAAATATACTACCTTTTACCGTACCAGACACTTTTGATATGCCAATTCTTTTTTTATAACGTACTGGTACTTCGGTATATGTGTACTTCTTTTTTACTGCTTTTAATTGCATTTCTACAGTCCAACCGTATGTTTTGTCTTGCATATTTAAGGCTATTAATTTATCATATTTAATAGCTCTAAAGGGGCCAAGATCTGTAAAATTTGCTCTAAAAAATAATCTCATTAAAAAGGTTGCCAACCAATTGCCAAAAATTTGCTGTGGTGTCATTGAACCCTCTTCTCTTAATCTTTCAACTCTAGCACCAATAACCAAATCTTTATCATCATTAATTATAGGGGCTACAATTTTGGAAAGTTCTTCTGGATAATCAGAATAGTCTCCATCAATAAATACGATAATATCGGGTGTCTTGGATTGTTTAGCTATGTAATTTATTCCATTAAGACATGCATAACCATATCCCATACGGTTTTCTGTTAAAACAGTAGCTCCTGCTTTCTTTGCATTTTCAACAGTATTATCCGAAGAATTATTATTTACAACAATTATTTCAGATACAGAATCAGGAATTTCTTTGATTACATGTGCTATAGAATCAGCTTCATTATAAGCGGGAATAATAACTTTTATTACAGGCATTAATTTAGTGTCTTTTATAAAACTAGAAAAAATGAAACTATTTTTATTTTTTTGCAAATATGAATCTTTAGTTCAAATATGTGCTTTACTCATCATTTTTTATTTACTAAAGTCATTAAATCAACATCATTACCTAGGAGGATTTCGGTGGGATTTATACGTCCTTCTAAAGGGCCATTTTCAAGTTTTAAAACTCCCCTAGGACAAACGGCCGAACAAACACCACAACCAACACAACTTGATCGCACTATATTTTCGCCTTTTTGTGCATAGGCTCTAACATCGATACCTTGTTCGCAATAGGTAGAGCAATTTCCACAAGAAATACATTGACCTCCGTTGGTTGTAATTCTAAATCGAGACTTAAAACGTTGTACAAAACCTAAATACGCAGCTAAAGGACAACCAAATCTACACCAAACTCTATTTCCAAAAATAGGATAGAAACCAGTACCAATAACCCCTGCAAATATGGATCCTATTAGGAGACTATAGGCATTTTGAACACTTTGTGTTTTTAAACCCAATACTGTACTTGATTCTGTAAAAAAGCTATAAAGAGTTATTAAAGTCATTCCTACAGCAAATACCAATACCCCGTGAATCAGCCACCTTTCTACTTTCCAAGAAAATAGCGATTTGCTTGAATGTTGTCTATAAGGATCACCTAAAGTTTCTGCTAATCCACCACAACCACAAACCCAAGAACAATACCATCTTTTTCCAAAAAAATATACCATTACAGGAACAATAACAAGTGTTAAAACAATTCCCCACACTAAAATAAAAAGACCAATTCCTCCGCTATTTAATAGCGATTTTAAATTCCATTGAAAAAAGAAATCATAATCTAAAGGAAATGCATTTTTAAAATCATAATAAGGCATTTGTAAACGAGTCATTATTTCAGGGATAAGGAACGCAAATACAATTTGAAAAAACAAGACTGAGGTTGTTCGAACAATTTGATATATATTATGGCGGTATTTTATATACATACGAACCGCCATTACAACCATAACTGCGCAATACATAAAACCATAAACAAACCAATGTCCCGCAGGATTTCCGCTTAAACTCTCACTAATTGGATCCAATAAATAGGTCCAGTTTACAGCATATTCTGATGCAAAATATAAGAGTAAGTAAAAGGAAACTAAGAATATAAAAACTAACCAAGCTATCCAGCCTCTATTGGTTGCATTTTCATGGTAAATGCCATCATTTTTGATTCCTTTCTTGCCTAATAAAATAAAATTAGGTAAGATAAAGAGCAGCGCTCCTATAATACCCAAACCAAAAGTAAAAAACCACATTAATCCTTTATTTTCAGCTATAAAACCATTGCCAGATTTTTTGCCTATTAGCGCAGCCATATCACTAGAGCTTGTATAGATTTTTTTATCGTACTCTTTATTTTTTGTATGTGCTGTATTTGCATTTTCAAGCGCATCACTAATTAAAGGTGATAGGGCTTGCATGCCATTGAATGTTTTTCCAACTACATTATCCTGTATGTTTTTTATAAAGATATTGCTCTTTATTTTTTTATCAGTTATAATAGTATCAAATGAACTTTGGTCTAACTTAAAAGTTCCAACTATTGGTAGAGTTGTGAAAATTGCTAAACCTATTAAGAAAATTACAAGCCCTATGTTTTTTATTGTTTTCATATATTTTTTGCTTGCAATTAGTATGATTTGCTAAAAATTCTTTTCCAACTCTTTTTCTTTGGACTTATTGTTGTCCCATAAGCAGTGTTGAATTTGGTAGTAATTTCAGATTCATATTTTTTGTAAAATTCAGGATCAAAATTGGCATCTTTTAAATATGTAAGTACATGAAAAATATCCTTTTTGGCAGTTAGCCATCGATCAAAAATCTCATGCCTCATTCGTATGCCAAACGTATTGATGCCTAAAAACTCTTTAGTATCTTTATGAAAAGCCATTGTAATGCAAATTTTTTCTTTAGTATCTCTCCAATGAAAATGTTCTTCATAATCTTTCTTATTTTTTTCACTAAAAACCCAACCATAGGTTTGATATTCAATGTCAAAGAATTTTGCAGAATTGAACCAATGCCCTGGATTGTATTTTGTTTTATTTCCACAAATAGTTTGAGCTAATGTTTCGCCCATCATTCGGCCGGTATACCAAACTGCTTCAATTGGCTTCCTGTTTCCAATACCTTCGTGTTGTTCAGCACAATCACCAATAGCATAAATATCTTTTACAGATGTTTCTAAATACCTATTTACTTTGACACCGCGTCCAAGTTCGATGTCTGAATTTTTTAAAAAATCGATATTGGGTGTCACTCCAGCAGTTAAGCCAACCAGATTACAGCTTATAATATCACCTTGATCTGTTTTAACAGCTTCCACACAACCATTTTTATCGGCAACTATTTTTTCTAAATTGGTGTCTAGCCGCAGATCTATATGATGTTCTAAAATGTGTTCATTGATCATTTGTGATTCACCAATTGGGAGAACTCCGCCCCAAAAACTTTTTTCGCGGACTAAAAAAGTAACAGGAATATTTCTACTTCGTAACATTTCTGCCATTTCAATTCCAATAAGACCACCGCCTACAATAACTGCTCTTTTACAAATTTTGTTATTAGGAGCATTACGTTCTAGGTCTTCCAAATCTTGCTTAGAATATAAACCTTGAACACCTTCGGAATCTTGACCAGTCCATCCAAATTTATTAGGCTTAGAACCTGTTGCAATAATCAGTTTGTCGTAATGTACAAGTCCTGCGTTTTTAAGTTGTAAAGTTTTATTTTGATGGTTTATTTTTTGTACAAAACCATTAATTAAATCTATCTTGTTTTTTTTCCAAAACCAATTTTCATAAGGCTGTGTATGTTCAAATTTCATGTGTCCCATATACACATACATTAAGGCTGTTCTTGAAAAAAAGTATTCGTTTTCAGCTGAAATTATGGTTATTTTTTTATCCGATAGTTTTCGAATATGTCTAGCAGCAGTAATTCCTGCTATTCCATTTCCAATAATTACAATGTGTTCCATTTAGTTTTTGGATATTTTACTTTAGGTCGTATATAAATATAATACCTTAACTTGAGATATGTATTTTTTAATGGAATAGTTTAAAAACCTATTTTTGAATATATATTTTAAATAATGAAAAAACTGCTATTTCTATTTTTAGTAAGTGTGCAAATATCTTGTACAAGTCAAGGACAAAGAAAAATTAATGGGGTTAGTTTTGTTGCTTCTAGAATTGAAGTTGCACAAGAACATGTAGAAGATGTAATGAACTTAAATGCAAACCATGCAGCAGTAATGCCTTTGGGTTTTATAAGAGATTTGAATTCTCCAGAAATTATATTTGATAGCGATAAGCAGTGGTATGGGGAAACAAAAAAAGGAGTAACGCAATATATAAACATGTTGCATAAGAATGAGATTGGTGTTTTGTTGAAGCCTCAAATTTGGATTTGGAAAGGAGAATTTACAGGTAATCTTAAAATGAATACAGAAGATGAATGGAAAATACTGGAAGAATCTTATTCAAATTTTATAAAATCTTATGCAGAAGTTGCAGAAGAAACCAATACAGAAATTTTTTGTATTGGTACAGAGTTGGAGCAGTTTGTTCAAAATAGACCAGAATATTGGAAACAACTAATTATTGAATTAAGAGCTATTTATAAAGGAAAACTTACCTATGCTGCAAATTGGGATGAATATACTAAGACTACTTTTTGGGAGAATCTTGATTATATAGGTATTGATGCTTACTTTCCATTATCAGAAGAAATGAACCCAACAGTTGAAGAATTAAAAGCTGGATGGAAAAATTGGAAAGAAGCTATTGCCAAGCTTTCTCAAGAAAAAAATAAACAGGTTTTATTTACGGAATATGGTTATAGAAGTATGAATTATACTGCTAAAAAACCTTGGTTAGTAGACCGAAATCAAGAAAATGTAAATTTAGAAGCACAAGTGAATGCAACAAAAGTTATTATTGAAGAATTTTGGAAAGAAAATTGGTTTGCTGGAGGCTATGTTTGGAAATGGTTCATAGAACATAAACAATCTGGCGGCAATAGCGATAATAGATTTACACCTCAAAACAAGCCTGCTGAAAAAACTATTAGAGAATTATATAAAATATTTTAAAATTTTATGAATTAATTAAGACATCTAAGTGATTGTATTTGGAATTGGACAGTATTTTTAATAATATTTGTTGAAAGAACACTACTCATGAATCACAAAAAAATCTACACTCTTTTTTTTGGATTATTTCTTATAATTAATCTTGCCAATTCACAAGATAATTTAAAAACATTTGTAGCAAAAAGTGGTGATGGTATTATTTCAATTTTAAGAAGAGAAGGTCTTGAAATTAGCACCTATTACCAAAAATTTATTGATTTAAATAAAGACCAAATTAGCAATGGGAGTTTACTTAAATTAGGTCAAACATATAAAATTCCATATAGTGATACTTCTTTTAGTAACATGGGGCGAAAAATAAGCTTATCAGAAGATAATCTAGATTCTCCTATTTTTGATACATCTCTTTATCCGCTTAGCAAAAAAGATACCTTACTCAAAAGCACCGTTTATTATTTACTTTTTGATAAGTTTAATACGGACGATTTACAGTTATTAAGAGCTACTTCTGAAACTAGAAATGAAATTGCATTAAGAATAGCTAAAGAACTTTTAGAACAAGGCGCTAGAGTTTTTTTATTTGAATATGATGCAAATAGTGTTATTAATCTTGGCGATTATGTTGATGCAATTAATAAAACATATCTTAAATATAGTGATGAATATCAGCGGTTATTAGTTATGGATGTTGATCAAGGAGATTTTAGTATAAATGACAAAGTTTCTATATCTCATTTCGAAAAAAGTAAAGAAGGTGAGAAATTTGCTAAGAGTATTGAACATATTTTCAAGAAAACAAAAGTTAAGTTAGACTCCAACCCGAAAAAGGATGGAATTTTTATTGACAAAACTAACTTGTATTTAGCAAACAATGCATTGCCAGCAATGACATTTATTAAAATTGATGGTCAAAATAAGCAATCAAATAATAGGGCTATTACAGATAGCAATAGAAGTAAATTTGTAGACTTAATAACTACTGGTATACAAATTGATTACTCTAATATTGTTTTAGAAGATCAAGATTAAATCTTATTTTTTTAAAATTATCAAGTCAATAAAAATTGAATCTCAATACTAGAAATGTTTAATTTGAGTATAAAAAAAGTTATTTTTTTTAAAATACTATTCATAACCTTTTTTAATGGTTATGCACAAGATTCATTACAATATGTTATTGCTCAAAAAGGGGATGGTATTCTTTCTTTACTTAGAAAACAGGGAGTAAACCCTTATGATGTCTACGATGAGTTTATTTCATTAAATATAGAAAATCTTAGAGATAGTGTTCATTTATATGAAGGAAGGAAGTATGTAATTCCAATGTCAAACCCTAAGGTAGAAGCTGAGACTAAATCTGTAAAAGGTATTTCGTATGAAATTTTTGGTAAAAAATATGCAGAAGTCGAATTACAAAGTAATCGATTAGAAGGTGCAGTTTATTATTTGATTTCTGGGCACGGTGGTCCTGATCCTGGAGCGATGACAACTTATGTTGGCAAAGCTATCTCTGAAGATGAATATGCGTATGATGTAACTTTAAGATTGGCAAGAGAGCTTTTGTCGCATGGAGCGATGGTTTATGTAATTATTAGGGATCCAGATGATGGAATTCGGGATGATCGTATTTTAGAAATTGATAGAGATGAAGTTGCATACCCTAATGAAGAAATTCCATTAAACCAATTAGCGAGACTTAAACAACGAGTAGGAATCGTTAATAAATTATATCAAGAAAATAAAGGAAAATACCAACGTTTGATAGTAACACATGTTGATAGCAGAAGCATAGGTCAGAATATAGATGTTTTTTTCTATCATCATGAGAAAAGTAAAAATGGAAAAAAATTAGCAGAAAGTATTCATAAAACTTTTGAAGCTAAATATAAAAAGTACCAACCCAATAGAGTTTATTCAGGTACTTTTGAAGATAGAAGTTCTCTGTATTTGGTTAAGAAAACCCATCCAGCGATGACGTTTATTGAAATAGGAAATATTACAAATAAAGAAGATCAAAGACGTATTTTAGACCCAGATAATAGACAAGCACTTGCGAAATGGATTGGTGAAGGTGTGCTTTTAGATTTTGAAAAAAAATAGTTATAAGGCTATTTTTCGTTTGTAATAATCATATAATTGTTCGGGACCAGCACCTAAGTAATTTTTTAGATGTATAACTCCAAAATGATATTGTAATCTAATTTCGCCTTTCTGTTCATATCTTCTCGCGGAGGTTTTAACATGCGATGGGAGTATTTTAAAACGCGTAATTTTATATATTCTTCCAATAAACTCATTATCTTCATAGATAGTATAATTTTCATTATACCCATTAGTTTTTTGAAAAAAGGCTTTGGTGATAAAAAGCGATTGATCGCCACCTCTACAGAGTGAATGGTTTACTCTTGTAAACCAAGCAAAGAAACTAAGAAAACGACTTTCACTGTCAAATTTCATTTGAAAACAACCTACAGAATTTCCATTATAAATGGCATCAATTATGCTATTATCAAAGTTTTTGGGAGGTAATGTATCTGCATGTAAAAAATATAAAATGCTACCTTTTGCATGTTCAGCGCCTTTATTTAATTGTTTAGCCCTGCCTTTTGGAGCATAAATTACAGATGCCCCATTTTTTTTAGCAATTTCAATAGTAGAATCTGTACTGCCGCCATCCACTACTAGAATTTCATGGATATTAGCCGGAGTACTATTTTCCTTTAGATAAGTTAAAATTCCTGCAATGCATTTTTCTTCATTTAAAACAGGAATAATAATACTGATTTTAAAGCTATTTAATTTCATTTAAACTCCAATCATAATCGAGATAATTAATCTTTGCTTTCGAATTTATATTAACTTTTGTGAAAGGTTTTATATAATCAATTAACGATTTATTCTTAGTAAAGTCTCCCTTGTACCATTTAAAAATAGCTGATAATTGAAGACTATTTTCAGAAAGCTTATTCTTTTTTGAATCATTTATAAAATCGAAAGTAGCTTTTTGTAATTGTTTTTCAATATTTTCAGATATGTAAGCTTCATTTGATAATTTCGGACAAGAATATGAAGCACAATTAATAGCAAAATGAATACGAGGCTCATTCATTTTTCGTAATATTTTATGTTCAATTTGATTTAAAGAGAAGGTTTCGACGCCAATTTTAATCCACTCCTTATCCCAAGGATTTTTAATGTCTTTAATACTTTTAATAGGATAATTATCTAAAATAAGTTGTACTGTTGCCGCATTATAAATATTAATATAATACGCTAATTTATCTTTTTTAGACCAATTGTTAGATGGTGCATTTTCGGCTAATTCATTTAAATAATCATATAATAAAACACTATCTTTTTTAAAATCATTGTAATTAACATTTCCTTCATTATCTATATACTTTTTAAGTAGAATATTCCAATTTGAATGATTTGGGCTTTTTATAATAACATCATTTTCATTGGAAGTAAAACCAAAAAAAATTATAGTAAACATGAAAATAAAAAGCGCTTTCATACTTTTATTAATATAGATTATACTTTGGTTTTTGTTAAAGATACATTTTTCTATAAATCGATAGTCGTATCTAAATAGTTATAGTTGTTTAATTAATTCTTTAAACAACCGAACCATTTTTGGCTCTGTTTTTCCTGCAATAGCTATTATTTCTTGAATTTCAACAGGTTTTAAATTAGCTGGATCACATTCATCAGTAAGCACAGATACAGCAATAACTGGAAGATTCAAATGATTAGCAACAATAACCTCAGGAACAGTACTCATGCCAACAGCATCTGCACCCAAAATTTTGAGCATTCTATATTCTGCTCTTGTTTCTAATTGAGGTCCAACCACAGATGCATAAACACCTTCTTTTAAAGAGATATTTTCTTTTTTGGCTATTTCTAAAAGTTTTTGACGCATTTTAGCATCGTAAGGAGTGCTCATGTCTGTAAAGCGACTACCAAACTCTGCAACATTTTTAAATGCCAAAGGCGAGCTTCCTTGAAGGTTGATGTGGTCTTCAATTAGCATCATATCACCTTTTTTCATGTTTAAATTTATAGCTCCTGCTGCGTTTGATATAAATAAGTTTTTAATTCCTAGTTTATGCATTACGCGTATTGGATAGGTAACATCCATTAAATCATATCCTTCATACACATGAAATCGTCCTTGCATTACCACGACCTTTTTATTTTCAAAGGTTCCATAAATAAGTTTTCCTGTATGAAACTCTACGGTTGCTAAAGGAAAAAAAGGAATATGATTGTAATGTGCTTCTATAGGATTTTCAATTTCATCAGCTAATTTTCCAAGCCCTGTTCCTAAAACAATTCCAATTTCAGGGGTGTCAAATCCTTTACTTTTTAAATAATTTGTGGATTCTTCTAATTGCTTATTTGTCATCATTTAAATATTTTTTAAAAATGGTTGAAACACACGTAAATCTTTGATATCGTCATATATATCAACATCATTCCTAGTTTCTAATAATTTTACTTTTTTATGAGTTAGGTCTATTAATGTATCTTTTAAAACTGTAGCCGTACCCCATTTTTTATTTTTAAAAAGCGATGGTTCTACTAGTTTCATGCCTAATAAGTAATAACCACCATCTTCAGCGGGACCTATTACAAACTCTGATTTATCTAGTTGTATGAAGGCATTTTCAATGTCATTCTCATTTAAATCGTACATATCACTACCAATCACAATTATTTTTTCAAAACCGTCATCAAATCCATTTTTAAAGGCATTCTTCATGCGAATGCCAAGATCTGAACCATTCTGTATTTTTTTTTGATATATTTCATTATCCCAAATATCATTTTCCCAAATAGTTTCAGAATAATATACTTGTTTTACAACCTTCAATGCTTTAGTTATAGTAACAGTATGATTTAGTAGAAATTTATAGATTTCTAATGCTTTTTCATCGCCTATGGTTTTAGCTAATCTTGTTTTACATTTTCCTAATTCAGGATTTCGGGTAAAAATTAAAAGTAGATTTTTTGATTTCACAGGATATAAAATATTAATGTAGCACTTTTTCGCCTTTGGTCAATAATTTACCCCAATACTTACTAAAAACATGAATCCTATTTGTCTGCCTAGAGTTATCATAAACAGGGTAACCTTTCTCTACCCATCTGAAAATGCCTCCGTATAAGTTTTGTACATGCTTATAACCGCTAGCTATTAATTTTTCTCCAATGTCTTCTGAACGCACTCCTGTTGAGCAATATACTACAATGTTTTTGCTTTTGTCTTTTATGGGGAGTGAATCAATTTCAAATTTTTCATAATCAACCCAGATAGCATTATTTAAATGACTCACATTAAATTCTTCTTTTTTTCTAGCATCAAAAATCAGGATATTTTTTGTAGAAACTAATTCTTCTGCACTAATATACGGGATGCTTTTGTTGTTATGTTTTTCTAATGTTTTTTCTATAGTGCTTTGTCCAACTAATGAATTAATTAAAAGAAGTGTTACTATAGGGATTAAGAAATTTTTCATCAAAAACAATCATGACTCTAATTCTTACAAATATACCAATAAGAACTATTGATTTCAAACATGATTAAGGTTAATCATTATAAATAGTATCAATATTGAGTGTTTCTTTAATATAATATCGGGCTATAAAATTGCTATGTAAAATGAAGTATATCAATAGTTTAAAACAAAAAAACCCGAACATTTCTGTTCGGGTTTTTAATGTGGTGCCTCCAGGAATCGAACCAGGGACACATGGATTTTCAGTCCATTGCTCTACCAACTGAGCTAAGGCACCAAAGCCGTTAAGCGGGTGCAAATATAATTTCAATTTTAGGATAAACAAACAAAAATGAAAAAAAAGCGAATTGTTTTTTTTCATTTTAAGAACTTTGCAGCATGAATCTAATAATAGACGCGGGTAATAGCCTAATAAAAATAGCTGTTTTCAGAGGAAATAGCGAATTATTTCATGAACAATTTGAGCTTTCTCAGTTTGTTTTGAAGATAAAAGCTGTTTTTGATAAGTTTCCAAATATTAATAATGCTATTATTTCATCGGTTGGAGCTTTAGATAAAAAAGATATTGCAGTAATCGGTCTTTTCTGTAATATTCATTATTTGAGTTATAAAACCAAGACTCCATTTAAAAATTCGTATGCTACTCCTGAAACTTTAGGAGTGGATCGTATTGCATTGGCAACCGCGGCTTTTTATAAAAATCCAAAAAAAAACACCCTTGTTATTGATGCAGGTACATGTATTACTTATGATATGATAAATGATTATGGCGAATATTTAGGTGGAGCTATTTCATTAGGTTTGAATATGAGATATAAAGCACTTCATAATCAAACCGCAAAATTGCCATTATTAGAACCAGAAGATATTTTAGATTTTATCGGAAATTCGACAAAAGGCAGCATTCATAGCGGAGTAATAAATGGTATTTCTGCCGAAATTAATGGTATAATAGACCAATATCAAGCACGTTTTAAAGATTTAACAGTTATTTTAACAGGAGGTGATGCGCAATTTTTGTCAAAACGAACAAAAAATACCATATTTGCCAATCCAAAATTTCTCCTAGAAGGGTTAAATTATTTGCTGGAATACAATAAATAGTAAATGATCAAAAAAATAATTATTGCAATCGTGTGTTTCGCCTCATGGGGGTTAAGTGCTCAAAATGGTACCGCATCTCCTTATTCTTATTTTGGTTTAGGTGATAGTAGAACAGCAGGAACAGTTGATAATCAAATGATGGGGGGCATAAGTATGCTAGCGGATAGTATACATATCAACCTAAAAAACCCAGCGGCTTATAGTAAATTAAAGCTTACAACTTATGCTGTTGGAATATCACAAAAAAGATTAAGTTTTACAAGTGCTGATGATAAACAAAGCACATCTGTTACAAATTTAGATTATCTTTCAATTGGTGTTCCATTAGGGGAACGTTTCGGTTTCGGTTTTGGATTAATGCCTTACTCATCAGTTGGCTATAATTTACAATCTACCTATACAAATCCAGATGAAAGTACAATTACAAATGAGTATACAGGTGATGGAGGTTTAAATAGAGTTTATTTGTCTTTTGGGTATGAGATTATTGAAAATATAAGCGTCGGAGCTACTCTTAATTATAATTTCGGGACCATAAATAATACTAGAGTTCAAACTTCTTCAGATGCTCAATACGGAACTTTAGATAAAAGAGAGACACAAATAAGTGGGTATGATTTTAATTATTCGTTAAATTACACACCTAAAATAAGTGACAAGTATACACTATACACTTCTATTGATGTAGATACTCAATTGAATTTGAATGCAGAAAATGCACAGACAATAGGTTCTTTTTCTAGAGTTAATGGGCAAGAAATTGAGGTTATTGATGTAAATTTAGATGCTCAAGGTCGTAAGTTTACTGAAATTAGGGTGCCAACTAAGACAACATTAGGGGTCGGAATTGGTGAAAAATTAAAATGGTTTATAGGAGGAGAATATAGTTTGCAGTCTCTAAGTGATTATAAAAACGATTTTTTTAATGTAGATAATTTGCAATATAAAAAAGCTAATTCTTTTGCTTTAGGAGGATACTATATTCCTGAATATGCGTCTTTTACAAGTTATTTTAAAAGGATTGTGTATAGAGCAGGAGTTAAGGTTTCTAATACAGGAATGGTAGTTAATAATCAAGAGATAAATGATTTTGGCATAACTTTTGGAACAGGATTACCACTGGGTCAATCTGTATCAAATTTAAATATTGGATTTGAATTTGGAAAAAGAGGAGCAGTAGATGCAGGTTTAATAAAAGAAAATTATTTTAAAATTAATATTGGGATGTCACTTAACGATAAGTGGTTCTATAAAAGAAAAATTAATTAACCATAAATACTCGATCATGAAAAAGAAATTTTACATCGTAGCCATTGCAATTGTCGGTTTTTTGGGTGTACTAAATGCGCAAAATAATCCAGAGTGCACAACAAATTTCCAGATATATGCTGAGCATGTAAAAGTTAAGAACTATGAAGCTGCATACACACCATGGAAAATGGTTTATGATAATTGTATAGGATTACATAAAGCAAATTTTGTTTATGGAGAAAAAATATTATTGTACAAGATCGAAAAATCTTCTGGTGCAGAAAAAACTGGATTTATAAAAGATTTATTGGCAATGTACGATGCAAGTATTGTGAACTTTCCATCAGATTTTACAAAAGCTGGAGTAGGAATGGATAAAGCTTTATTAATGAACGACGAGAAAATAGGTTCTGATCAAGAAATCTATGATATACTTAATAAAGCTTTTAATGAAGATAAAGCCAACTTTAGTAATGCAAAAGCACTTTATCTTTATTTTTCACTATTGGTAGATTTACATAAAGCAGGTTCTAAAGATTTGCAAGAGGTTTTTGATACCTATGATAACGTGATTGAACAAATAGGTGTAGAGAATAAGAAATTAACGGATAAAATTGAGCAGTTATTGCCTAAAGATGATGCAGGTACAATAACGGCTAAAGAAAAAAGAATTTTATCAGCATATACTCAGAATTCTGAAATCTATGGTAAAATAGAAAGTAGTATAGATTCTAAATTAGGGGAATTAGCAGAATGCTCTAACTTAATCCCGCTATATGAAAAGAGTTTTGAAGAAAAGAAAACGGATATTACTTGGGTAAAAAGAGCCGTAAACAGAATGTTCAATAAAGAATGTACTGAAGATCCAATGTTTAAAAAGTTAATTGATGCACAATTAGCAATTGAACCAACAGCAGATTTGTATGTGTATTTAGGGTATTTAGAAATGCAATCTGGCAAAACGAGTTCTGCAGTAGAAAATTATAATAAGGCAGTTGATTTAGAATCGGATAAGTACAAAAAATCTGAATTATTATATAAAGTTGCAACAAGTTATTCTAGAACCAGTAAATCAAATGCTAGAAACTATGCTCAAAAAGCTATCGATGCAAATCCTTCAAATGGTAAAGCATATATGTTAATTGCGCATTTGTATGCAAATAGTGCTAATGATTGTGGAGAAAGTGCTTTTGAAAAACGTGCCATTTACTGGAAAGCTGCTGATGTAGCTCGTCAAGCAGGTAGAGTTGATCCGTCTTTAAGTGGTAAGTCAAGCCAAGCGGTAAATAGCTACATGTCTAAAGCACCATCTAAAGAAATGATCTTTAGCGCAGGAATGTCTGGTAAAACAGTTACATTTAGTTGTTGGGTTGGTGGTAGCGTAAAAGTGCCTAATCTATAAGATGATAAAAAAATCTTCATATAATTTTAAAAGCATTGCTGTGGTCTGTATCATAGCAATGCTTTTTTTTGCTTGTACTGATGATTATAAAAGAGTAGGAGAAGAAGCTAAAAAAAAATTATATCCACAAGGAATTGCTGAAAACTTTAGACTTATTTATACGGAAACAGGTGAGGTTTTATCTGGTGAAGAAATTGCAAACACAAAAAAAATTGCAATTCTAACAGGAGAGGTTAGTGAAGATTTTGAAAATTTAGCTTTTCCCTATCGTACTTTCCCAAAAGGATTAAAGGTCGAATTTTTTAATAATGAAGGCAATAAAAGTGTAATTTTAGCAGATTACGGTATCATTTATTCTGGGACAAATATTATAGATTTGCAGGGCAATGTAATTATTGAGATGCAAGATGGAAAAAAGTTAGAGACTACTCAGTTATATTATGATCAGGGTAGCGAATGGATTTTTACACAAGAAAAGTTTAAGTTTTCCGATGAAAAAGATGGAACATTGATTCATGGAATGGGAATGGATTTTAATAGAGATTTTACAATTTTAAACGCCCACAAGACTGGTGATGGTTATAAGATAATTAAAGAAAACATAGATGACTAAAATTTTAAAATACACCGAGTATTTATACTTATTAGTAGCTTTTATAGCATTATATCGCGTATTTGCAGATTGGAATGTAGATCGACAATTTGCATATATATTTATTTTTTTCACAGTAGTATCTATAGGAATGTTCTTATTTAGACGTAGCTACAGGAAAAAATTTGAAAAGCGCCAACAAAATAATAAAGAGTAGTATTGGGAACCTCAATAATCATTATTGTTTGCTGTTTATTATTATCCGCCTTTTTTTCAGGGATGGAAATTGCTTTTATTTCTTCCAATAAAATTCACATAGAAATTGAAAAAAAGCAAGAAGGTTTTTTGGCAAAAGTCTTAACTAGACTTACAAAAAAACCTTCAAAATTTATAGCTACAATGCTTATAGGTAATAACATAGCCCTTGTTGTGTATGGCCTGTATATGGGCGATTTATTGATGAATTGGTTTTTGAGTTATGGAGAATCTAAGAATGCAATAATGCATTTTTTGTTTACAGATTTTAGCTTACTTACGCAAACAATAATATCTACCTTAATAATCTTGTTAACTGCAGAATTTTTACCCAAAGTATTATTTCAAATTTATTCAAATACCTTATTAAAAATACTTGCGGTTCCAGCATATATATTTTATATTTTTTTTTCTTTTTTATCAGACTTTGTTATCAAAATTTCTGACATTATTTTAAAAGCATTCTTCAAAACAGATGGAGACGAAGTACAACTAGCTTTTAGTAAGATAGAACTTGGAGATTACATTACAGAACAAATGGAAACAGTTGAAAAAGAGGACGAAGTTGATTCTGAAATACAAATTTTTCAAAACGCATTAGAATTTTCGGCGGTAAAAGCTAGAGAAGTAATGGTGCCAAGAACAGAGATTGAAGCTGTAGAACTGCATGAAACCCCTAAAAATTTAGCCAAAAGATTTTCAGAAACTGGATTTTCTAAAATATTAATATTTAAAGATACCATTGATAATATTATTGGATACGTACATTCTTATGAGCTTTTCAACAAACCTAAAACAATTAAAAGTGTTTTAATGCCCGTTGAATTTGTTCCTGAAACAATGTTAATTAGTGATATTTTAAGCACATTAACAAAAAAAAGAAAAAGTATGGCTGTAGTTCTTGATGAATACGGCGGTACTTCTGGGGTAATGACAGTTGAAGATATTGTAGAAGAACTTTTTGGTGAAATAGAAGATGAACATGATACAACCGATTTAATAGAAGAACAAATTGATGATGCTAATTTTAAGTTTTCAGCACGATTAGAGGTAGATTATATCAATGAAAACTATAGGCTAGAGCTTCCTGAGAGTGACGAATATGGTACTTTAGGAGGATTAATCGTTAATGAAACTGGAGAAATACCAGATAAAGATTCTGAAATTAAAATCAATAATTTCTTGTTTAAAATCCTTGAAGTTTCAAGTACCAAAATAGATTTGGTATCTCTTGAAATACTTGATAAAGATTAACTTTTTAGCGTCGAATTATTATCTTTTTTTTGTCTTTAGTATTTAAAAGAAAAATGGTAATTTCGTCGCCTGATATAAAATAGTAATAAATAATGGCAATTTTAGATAAAATTAGAAAGAAAACTACCATATTGATATTAATCATTGGTTTAGCACTATTTGCATTTGTAATATCTGGGATATTTAGTGCAAATACTTTTTCTGGAGCTAAAGTAGGTTCGGCAGTAGCTGAAGTAAATGGTGAAGATATTTCTATAGATGGGTTTAGAGAAAAAGTAGATATTGCTACACGTAATTATGGCCCTAACGCTACTTCTATGCAGGTAGTTAATAATGTTTGGGATCAAGAAGTTAAAAATGCAATTTTAGAACAAGAGTTTGATAAATTAGGAATTACTGTCGAGCAAGATCAAATAGTAGATTTTTTAAGAACCAATCCTACTTATTCTCAATTACCACAATTTTTAAATGAAAATGGGGTATTCGATGAAAATAAATTTATTGAGTTTATAGCTAATTTAAAAGAAAATAATCCTGTGGGTTATCAAGATTGGTTACAAACTGAAAAAGCTATCATTCTTGCCGCTAAAGAACAAATCTATTATAATCTAATTAGATCAGGTGTTGGAACAACTTTAAAAGAAGGAGAATTAGACTATAAATTAGGTAATGATAAAATAGATCTTACCTATGTAAGAGTTCCTTATACATCTATTGCTGATAGCACTGTTGCAGTTAGCAAAGGCGAAATAGAAAGCTACATAAATGCACATAAAGAAGATTTTAAGCAAGAAGATAGCAGAGATATTCAGTATGTATATTTTGAAGAAAAAGCTTCTTTAAAAGACGAAAATGAAGTTAAAGAAAAAATAACTGCTCTTTTAAATGATAAGCAAGAGTTTATTCAAGCAAAAGATACTACAGAAACAATAAGAGGTTTTAAAAATACAACTGATATGGTTGCATTTTTAGATATCAATTCAGATGTGAAATTTGATACCATTTATAAACCAAAAAGCGCTTTACCTACTCAATTTGCTGATACATTAACAGCACTTTCAATAGGCGAAATTTTTGGTCCTTATCGCGATGGGAACACGTTCAAAGTTTCAAAATTAACGGGTAAAAAATCTGGAGGCAATGTAAAATCAAGCCATATTCTTATAGCTTATGTTGGGGCTACTAGAGCAGGAGCAGATGTAACTAGAACAAAAGAAGAAGCTGAAAAGAAAGCAAAAGAAGTCTTCGCTGAAGTAAAGAAAAATAAAGATGATTTCGCTAAATTTGCTCAAGAAAATTCAGATGGTCCTTCAGCTCCAAAAGGTGGTGATATAGGATATTTTCCAGAAGGACAGTTAGCTTCAGAGTACAATGATTTTATTTTTAAGAATCCTATTGGTTCAATAGATTTAGTTGAAACAGATTTTGGATTTCATATCATTAAAGTTGATGATAAACAAGATATCTACCAAGTTGCAAACTTGGTTAGAGAAATTGAGCCATCTGAAGAAACAATAGATTTATTATTTCAAGATGCAACTAAATTTGAAATGGAATCTATTGATGGTAAAACATCATTTCCTGATATAGCAAAAAACAAAAACTACGTTGTTAGACCTGTAAACAAAATTAATCCAATGGATGAAAACTTGCCTGGCTTAGGAGCTCAGCGTAGTGTTGTTCAATGGGCATTTAAATCTGATTCTGAGATTGGAGATATAAAACGTTTTGATTTAAATGATGGGTATGCAATTGTTCAACTAACAGCTAAGTATAAAAAAGGACTAATGTCTGCTGAAGATGCTTCGGCAACAGTACTTCCAATACTTAGAAAAAAGAAAAAAGCAGAACAAATTATAAATGCTAATAAAGGTAAATCTATTGATGCTTTTGCAAAAGATAATAATGTCTCTGCTTCAACAGCGTCAGCATTAACAGTTAAATCTCCAACAATTCCTGGAGCTGGTAGAGAAACTGCGGTTGTTGGTACTGCTTATGTTTTAGGAGAAGGAAAAACATCTGGTCTTATAGAAGGAGAAACAGGTATTTTTATGATAACTGTTACAAAGAAAACTGATGCTACAAAACTTGAAAACTATAGTACTTTTGCAAATAGTTTGAAAGCTTCTAAAGCAAATAGAGTTAATACTGATGTATATTCAGCATTAAAAGAAGGTTCTGAGATTGAAGATAATAGATCAATGTTCTATTAATCATTTTAAAAAAGAATACAAAAAGCCTCTATTTTAATAGAGGCTTTTTTGTTGTCAAAATGTAGGTGTATTCAATTAAAGTATCATTTCATTATAGGTTAGAATAGTAGAATACCCTTTTGTTTTAAAATAGTTATAAGTTTCTTTTGATCCTACAGCCATTATAAAGTCTCCTCCCCATGCACCTAAACTTTTTATAGCCCCGTCGAAGTTTAAAAAATGCGATTCTTTAATGGGTAACTGTTTTAATACTTTAGAAATTTCATTTTCATGAATTGTAATTAAGTCTTTAAAAGTTTGCAAGTTAGTACAAGTTGCTATTTTTTTTGTAAGACTTGTTGTTTCAGTAATAAATTTTTCCTTATCAAAATCTGCTTTACGGTATGTCGCTATTCCGTCTCTACTATTTTGCTTTTTATTTAAATAGATAAAATAAATAGCATCTTTAAAAGGAGGATTAAAATCTACTTCTGTAACAACTGGTTTTTTATTTTTTAATTGATATAATATTGGAGTATCATATTTTGCACAAGCAATATCATAACCACTTCCAGAAAAAGCATTCCAAAGTAGCGTATAAGGATCAACATTTGCCCATTGAGCAATATTATTAATTAAAGTTGATGACGTGCCTAAGCCCCAATTTATTGGAAAATCTAACTCTGTTTTTATATTATAGTTTGAAAAAGTTGAAAGAAAATTAGAATTCAGTTGTTTCGCCTCTGTGAGTATTTTTAGTAATTGTTCGGCAGTATCATTATTTGTTGAGTTGATTTGTTTTGCTATTTTTAAATCAAAGTCTCCTTCAAACCAAATAGCTTTATTTTCATCTAGACTTTTCCAATTAAGATGTTGCAAATTGTTTTCTTCAACCGTTAATGATTGACCAAATTTAGTAGGTAAAGCTAAGCTAAGAGCCCCGTCAAGTACACCATATTCACCTGTTATTAATAACTTTCCATTACTGTAAAATTCCTCAATCATTAGATTTATGCAACTTTTCGAATTCTGTTAATACTGCGCTATGGGTCACTGTATTTTTTTTAAAATGATTAATTAGCACTTCTTTTTCAAAATTATTTGCGCCGAGCTGGTTTAAAATATTCATCAAGTGCATTTTCATGTGCCCTTCTTGAATACCTGTAGTAACTAAAGAACGTACAGCAGCAAAATTTTGTGATAAACCTGCAACAGCAACAATTTGCATTAAATCTCTTGCGGAAGGTTTTTGAAGTATTTCTAAAGCTAATTTTACAAGAGGATGCAATGATGTTAAACCTCCAACGGTACCTAATGCTAAAGGAACTTCAATCCAGAATTTAAAAATATCATTTTCTATGCTAGCATGCGTTAAGCTGCTATAAGAACCGTCTTTAGCAGCATAAGCATGGATTCCGGCTTCAACAGCCCTAAAATCATTACCAGTAGCTAAAACAACAGCGTCAATGCCATTCATAATTCCTTTATTATGCGTAACAGCACGATAAGGTTCTACCTTCGCAATAGTTACTGCTCGTACTATTTTTTCGGCAAACTCTTTTGGAGAAATATTTTTATTCTCGTTCAATTCTTCTACAGGACAGCTAACTTCGGCTCTAACCAAACAGTTTGGAACATAATTACTCAAAATACTCATTACAACCTCTAAATGCTCTTTATTCTCTGCAAATAATGTATGAGATTGAAATTCTCTTTTTAGTGTCTCTGCAAATTGTTCTAAACAAGAATTTATGAAATTGGCTCCCATAGCATCTTTGGTTTCGAAAGTGCAGTGTAATTGATAATAATCAGAAAGTATAGTAGTCTTGTCTCTTAGTTCAATCTTTTTTATACCGCCACCTCTCTTTTCCATATTTTTGGTAAGTGAAGTGGTATCATTTTTTAAAATTGGGACTATTTCAGCAAAAAACAGTTTAATTTTTTTAGCATCACCTTTATACATAAAATGCACCTGACCTACCTTTTCAGTGTCAATAATAGTAGTTTTAAATCCACCTCTATTTAACCAAAACTTAGCAGATTTACTGGCTGCAGCAACTACGGAGCTTTCTTCAATTGCCATTGGTATGGCATAAAGGCTATTGTTTATTAAAAAGTTTGGAGCTATTCCAAAGGGTAAATAATAATTAGAAATAGTATTTTCTATAAACTCATCATGCAGACTTTGAAGAATAGAATCGGAGTTCCAATAACGTTTAAGAATAGTAATAGTCTCCTTAGTATTTGTAGTATAGTTCTTAGCCAACCATTCTATTTTTTGCTCTTTAGTAAGTTTGGAAAATCCTTCGATAGGAGTGGTCATACGATGTCTGGTTTCAATAGTCAAAGATAGTAATTACCATTATAAATTTTAAAGCATCAATTTATAGGAAAACAGGATTTTTGATTTGTTATATTTTTCTGTTAAAAGTTTATTTTTATGTATAATTATTCCTAAACTTGGTCTTTTTAATAAAATTTCTCAAATACATGAAAAAACTAACTTTTCTATTTCTTTTTTTAATCAGTTTTACGACTGTAACAAATGCACAAAAAAAAGCAGTAACACTTGAAGAAATATGGGATGGAACTTTTAGAACAGAAGGCTTAGATGTACTACGCTCTTTAAAAAATGGAACACAATATACTGTCTTAAATTTCGATAGAAATACGAGAACTAGTAGCGTTGATATTTACGATTATGTGAGTCTTAAAAAAGTAGGAACTGTTGTTAATTCTGCTAATCTTATTGGAATACCTTTTTTTACATCGTATGAGTTTAGTGCGGATGAAAGTAAAGTTCTCTTAGCTACAGAAAAAGAGGCCATCTTTAGAAGATCTTCAATAGGTATTTTTTATGTATATGATGTTAAATCTAAAGAAACAATTAAAATATCTGAGAATAAAATTCAAGAGCCAACTTTATCGCCTGATAATAGTAAGGTCGCATATGTATTTGAAAACAACCTTTATATTTTTGATATTCTTCAGAAAACAACAGCCAAGATTACTAATGATGGCGTTAAAAACAAAATTATTAATGGGGTTACAGATTGGGTATATGAAGAAGAATTTGGTTTTGTAAGAGCATTTGATTGGAATGCTGATGGAAGTAAAATTGCTTTTTTAAAATTTGATGAAGCGAATGTTCCTGAGTTTTCTATGGATGTTTATGGAACATCATTATATCAAACTCAAGATGTTTTTAAATACCCTAAAGCAGGAGAAAATAATGCAATAGTTTCATTACATATGCTGGATGTAAAATCAAAGAGCAGTAGTAAAGTAGATCTCCAAAATGCATATTATATTCCTCGTATCAAATGGATGAATACTACAAATATGTTAAGTGTTCAGACATTAAATAGACATCAAGACGATTTAAAACTTTATGCTGTAAATGCAAAAAATAATACTGTGTCACTTTTATTAGAAGAAAAGGATGCTGCTTATGTTGATGTTACTGATAATCTAACTTTTTTAGAAGACGATAGCTTTATCTGGACAAGTGAAAAGGATGGGTTTAACCATCTTTATTTATATAATGAAGATGGTAAATTAATGAACCAAATAACAAAAGGAGAATGGGAGGTAACTAATTATTATGGTTACGATCAAAATGAAGATAAAGTCTATTACCAATCTACCGAAAATGGTGCAATAAATAGAGATGTATATAGTATTGATAGTAATGGTAAAAACAAAAAAAGACTCACAACTAAAACGGGACAAAATAGAGCTGATTTTAGTGCAGATTTCACCTATTTTATCAATACATTTTCAAGCGCAACTACCCCTCCAGAGTACAGTTTATATAAAGCTATTTCAGGAAAAAGAGTTAAAGAGATTCTAAATAATTCTTCGTTGCTTAATAAGTTAGAATCTTATGAAATAAGCCCGAAAGAGTTTTCCACAATTGCTGTAAATGGAAATGAATTAAATATGTGGATGATAAAGCCTACTGATTTTGATGAAAACAGAAAATACCCATTATTTATGTTCCAGTATAGCGGACCAGGATCACAATCGGTTTCTAACACATGGATGGCATCAAATGATTATTGGTATCAATTATTGGCTTCAGAAGGGTATATCGTTGTATGTGTTGATGGTCGTGGAACAGGTTATAAAGGGCGAGATTTTAAAAAAGTAACCCAAAAAGAATTGGGTAAGTATGAAGTTGAAGACCAAATCACTGCAGCAAAAAAATTAAGTGAGTTGCCCTATATAGATGCATCAAGAACAGGAATTTGGGGATGGAGCTATGGTGGTTTTATGTCTACAAACTGTATATTGAAAGGAAATGATACCTTTGAAATGGCAATTGCAGTTGCACCAGTTACATCTTGGCGTTTTTACGATTCTATATATACTGAGCGTTACATGCAAACCCCACAAGAGAATGCAAGTGGCTACGATGATAATTCTCCATTTAATTACCCGCAGCTATTAAAAGGAAAATACTTATTGGTACACGGCACAGGAGATGATAACGTACACGTCCAAAATTCTATGAGAATGGTAGAGGCTTTAGTTCAAGCCAACAAGCAATTTGATTGGGCATTTTATCCCGATAAAAATCATGGTATTTATGGGGGAAATACAAGATTGCATTTATATACAAAACTAACCAATTTTATTAAGGCTAATTTATAAGACTATTTACTCAAAATAACTAACGGACTATTATGGCGAATACAACTAAACTTGAACATCAAAAGGAATTATTTGGACATCCAGTAGGATTATATGTGCTCTTTTTTACTGAAACATGGGAGCGTTTTTCCTATTACGGCATGCGAGCTTTATTAGTGGTGTATATGACGGCTAAGACAATGCAAGCAAATGGACAAAGTGGTTTAGGCTGGTTAGATGGCGAAGCATTGGCGCTTTATGGATGGTATACGATGTTAGTATATTTGATGAGTATTCCAGGAGGATTTATTGCAGATAGGTATATCGGACAGAAAAAAGCTGTTTTTATTGGAGCTATTTTGCTTACTGCGGGGCATGGTGTTTTAGCATTAGAGGGTCTTTGGGCATATTATTCCGGTTTAGGATTAGTGATATTAGGCGTTGGAATGCTCAAACCTAATATCTCAACCATGGTAGGAGGTTTGTATGCGCAGAATGATATTCGAAGAGATAAAGGATTTAGTATTTTTTATGTAGGGATAAATTTAGGCTCTTTTCTAGCATCTTTGTCTGTAGGTTTAGTAGTTAAAGCCTATGGTTGGCATGCTGGCTTTGGGTTAGCAGGAATTGGAATGTTATTGGGTCTTCTAGTATATTTATATGGACAACGATTTTTAGTACATGTTGGGAATGTACCTACTGTAGAAGAAAAATCACAAGACATTAGTATCAGTTCCCTATTAGGTCAATTATTAAAATCACCTTTACAATTGGGAATTGTAGTTTTATTGTTAGTTTATTCTGTGTATGCAGGTTTTACTTATGAAGGAGTTGATCATTGGGGATATGGGGCTTTATTTGCGGTTCTCTCGGTCATAACGGGTATTATGATGATGATCTATAAAAATCTTAATAATCAAATTGAGAAAGATAGATATGTAGTATTGCTTTTATCATTGTTAATGGTAATGGTTTTTTGGGGTTGTTTTGAGCAAATGGGAGGACTTATGAATTTGTATGCACAAGAAAAAACAAATAGAATGTTTATGGGCTTTGAGGTGCCAACAGCTTGGTTTCAAGGTGCTGGAGCAGGGTTTATTATTTTATTAGCAGTTCCAATAGCTAATTTTTGGGCAAAAAGAAAGTTAAAAGGCAAAGAAGCTTCGTCTTTATTTAAGATGGGTATCGGAATAGTGATTATGGGTATTGGTTTTGTTTATATGGTCTTTGCTACAATGGAATATGAAGCTAATGGAAGTTCAGCGATGTATTGGTTAGTCTTAGCATATCTTTTTCATACCATAGGAGAATTATGTTTGTCGCCTGTTTCATTATCATTTTTTACAAAGCTTGCTCCACAAAGATATATGGCATTAATGATGGGTGTTTATTGGGCAGCGACAGGTCTTGGAAATAAATTAGCAGGTGTAATTGGTGAGAGTTCCGTTAAAGCTGGAGAATTTAATGTATTTGGGGGATTATTTATTTTTGCCGTACTGTTTGGATTAACGGTTGTTTTACTTTTAAAACCTCTAAAAAGATTAACTCATGGTGCAGAAGATAAAGAAACAAAAATCGCGCATTAATAAAATTTGAAGAGTATTTATTCATCCTTCAAGTTAAAATAAAAGGCTCCCTTTTCACCAGTATAGTGAAAAGGGAGTTTTCTTTTACGACAAGTTTCTTGCCAATTTATGATATCATTTTTATAATTACTGCCATCAGCAATTAAGAGTTTAGGTTTTACAGAGTCAAGAAATTTTTCTAAATTAATTTTAGGAGATTGCGTTAATAAAAGATAAGTTATTCTCGAATTTTTTGGTGGATAAACATGTAGACTATCTAAAATATACAGGCATTCATTATTAATGATATAACTATTTTTAAGTGAATCTTGAATGATATTTTTAGAGCGTTCTTCAACTTTATAGTTTGAAATTAATTGTGTTAAACGCTTTGGTTGATTACTCAAAATGTGTAAATCTGTTCCCTTCTTATAAAATAATCCAGAGTTTTTTGATTGATGAATGATAAAAATTTGCTCTTCACTTGATGCTTTATATGAAGCGTAGAATGACCATAATTGAAAAGAAATTATTGAGTAAAGAAAAAAAGAAGCTTTTTTAAAACTAGACTTTGTTATTGCAAAAACAAAAGATACTATAATTATGTATCCTAAAACTAATTGAATGTTATTAAAAGGAATGTCTTTAAAAATAAAGGTTTCTTGATGTGCAATCCATTCAATAATCATATTCATGAATCTTATTATAGTATTATAAAATTGAGTCATAAAATTTGGGAGTATTCCAAATAAAGAAAGTATACTTATAAGTATTCCACCTCCAAGTAGTAAACCTAAACAAGGAACAATTATAAGATTTGAAATAAAAAAAAGACTAGGAAATTGGTGAAAATAAAATAAGCTTATCGGTAAAACTCCTAGTTGAGCAGTAATACTAACACATAGTAATTGCCATATTTTTCGAACTACTATGTTTTTTGGAAACCAAAAGCGTTGCAACATTGGATACATCCATAAAATAGCAAAAACAGCAGCATAACTCAATTGAAAACCAACTTGGAATAAATAAGTAGGCTTAATTAGTAAGATGAAAAATATGGATAATGCTAAAATATTAAAACGATTAGTGGATCTATTTAAGTATTCTGCATAGGCGAAAAAAGAAAACATGGTTACAGCTCTTACAATTGAAGCTGATAGGCCTGCTAAAAACGCAAAAGACCAAAGTATACCAATTATGAGAACTAATTTTATTTTTTTTCCAAAGGGTAACATTTCTATTGGTTGTAACAGAAATTGGAGTAAAAATAATAAGACGCCAATGTGTAAGCCAGAAACCGCTAGAATATGAATCGCACCTGCATTTTTATAATTCATATAAATTTCTTCAGTGATATCATTTCGTTGTCCTAAAATTAAAGCTTGAATAATAGCTAATTCGTCTACTCCAAATTTTTCTTTTTTAAGATTATAAATGATGGATTCTCGCCAACTTGCGGCAATTCCATAAGTGGTTTTAGTCGGATTTTTATTTAAGATAAAATCCGAATTACTCCTTAGATTAAGTTGATGATAAATACCTAAGCTTTCAAGATATTTTTTATAATTAAATTCATGCGGATTTAACGGAGAATGAACTTGACTAAGTTTACTAAAAACCATTAGTTCATCATCAACTTTTATTTTTTTAGCATTAGTATCTAGAGGGATAGTTAATAGTATTTTCCCAGTAGCTTCGACGTTATTTACTTTAAAAACTGTAGCTATATATCGATCTGAAAAAGTATTAGATTTTAAAACAGCTTCTATTTTAAGATGCAATTCATGAGGTTCTTCAAAAGTAAATTTGCCATAATAGTTTGAAGTGTTCTTCGGATTAGCAAATGTCACCACTAAAAATCCGATAGAAAATGTGAGTATTAACGTATTAATTCCAAAATAAATAGACTCTTTAAATCTCTTTGTTTTAAAAAGTACCCCTAAAAAAATAAGAGAAATAATTGTTAGTAATAATGGAAGCGTTATTGATACATTTACATAATTGCCAACTATAATTCCTAATACTAAAAAGAGTGTCAATTTTATTGGCACAAATTTTAGTAATTGCATATGTTGTTTGAATTATAAGATTCTATTAGCTTTTATAAAGGCATAATTCCAATAGCCTTCTTTAAGTGAAGAAACTATTACACCACGTGATGTGGTGGAATGTATAAATTTTATTTCATCGCCTTCTACTGAAACAACAAGACCTACATGATTAATTTTTTTTGATTTTTTACTTGTTTTAAAAAATAATAAATCTCCTTTAATTACATCTTTAAGCCTAATATTTTTACCCTCTTCGGCCATTTGATACGAAATTCTTGGTAATGAAATGTCGTATTCATTAAAAGCAACATAGACAAGACCAGAACAGTCCATTCCTTTTTTTGTAGTTCCACCAAATTTGTAACGCGTACCTGAAAATTCTAAAGCGGTATTTATAATCGCATCAGTTTTGCTATCTTTATTACGAGGATTTTCTGAATTTATTTCAGGAAATTTTTTAGGATCAGAATTGTTCTTCCGAGCTTCAACAGTAATTTTTCGTTCATTCGACGAGCCATAAGAAGTCTTTTTCTTTACTGTGCCGCAGCTTGTAATTAAAATAGAAGAAATAAGATAAAGATATTTACGATTCATTAATAAACTTTAGGCTGACTTGGGAATCAAATTTAGAGAATTATTTTGAATGTTTCTTTTTTGTCTGAATCTGATCTATGTTAAATTATACTAGTTACTATTTTAAATTAGCAAAAATTAGTGAAGCTACATTATTACTAGCGCCTTTTCCTCCCAATTTTTTTTCAAGATGTGCGTAGCTTTCTAATAGAGATGCTCTTTTATCAGGATTAAGAATTTTTGTGAGTTCTAGTCGTAAATTTTTTGTATTCAATTCGTCTTGAATTAGTTCTTTTACAACCTCTTTATCCATTATTAAATTTACAAGAGATATGTATTTAAGAGTGATAATCCGTTTTGCAATTTGGTAAGAAATCCAATTTCCTTTATAACAAACCACCTGTGGCACTTTAAATAAAGCAGTTTCTAAAGTTGCCGTTCCACTTGTGACTAATGCGGCGTGAGCAACTTGTAATAAGTCATAAGTTTTATTAAATATTAAATTAATTTGTGATTTTTTTAAGAATTGATTGTAGAATTCTAGATCTAAACTTGGAGCTCCAGCAATTACAAACTGGTATTCTGGGAAGTCAGCTACTACAGAAAGCATAACTTTTAGCATTTTTGATACCTCTTGTTTTCTACTGCCTGGTAACAAAGCAATAATAGGTTTAGTGGCATCTAACTCATGCGTTATTCTAAATTTTAAGGAATCTACTTTTGGGTAATTGTATATGGCATCAATTAATGGATGACCAACAAAATTAACTGGAAAATGATGCTTTTTCTCATAAAATTCTTTTTCAAAAGGGAGCGTAACATACATTTCATCAATCGTATTTTTTATTTTCTCAATACGATTTTCTCGTGATGCCCAAATTTGAGGAGCAATATAATAACTAGTTTTGAACTTTTCTTTTTTTGCCCATTTTGCAATACGAAGATTAAAACCAGAATAATCTATAAAAATTAAAATATCAGGGTTAAATTTTTTAATATCTTCCTTACAAAAAGCAATGTTCTTAAATATGGTTCCAATATTTACTAAAACTTCAGAAAAGCCCATAAAGGCAAGGTCTTTATAATGTTTTGCAAGCGTCCCACCAGCTTTTTGCATTAAATCGCCACCCCAACAACGTATGTCTGCATTGGTATCTATAGAGATTAATGCTTTAATAAGGTTTGAGCCATGAAGATCACCTGAAGCTTCTCCGGCAATTATATAATATTTCATTTTTAAAATACTTTATAATACATAATAAGTAAAGCGGTTAACATAGTTGCAATTAAAACACCTCTTGCCCTTAAATCACGTTTAATTTTTAAAAACCCAAAAAAAGCAATTAAATTTAAAACAGCGCCTAAAGCTAATAAACTTCCAATATGCCCTTCAGTAACTGCTGCTTGATAGGTTTCTTTAATGCTTAATTTTGAAAAAATTACAATATAAAGTAATGTACCAATTGTATTAGCAATGATGCCAACGATAAAGCCAATAACTATTTCTTTTTTATTCATTTAAATTCCAATTGTTTATGGTTTGAATTACATGGTGTGCAGTTAGGTCAAATTGTGTTGGCACAACTGATATATATCCTTTTGATAGTGCCCATTCATCAGTATCTTCTCCTTTATCTAAAAGATCGAATTCTCCTGTTAACCAATAGTAATCTTTCCCCGATGGACTAATTCTTTTATCAAATTTCTCCTTCCAATTTGCTCTAGCTTGTCTACAAATTTTAATTCCTTTAAGGTGTTTTTTTTCTAATTTAGGAATATTTACATTTAAAACAACACCATTTGGAATGCCATTTTCTAATGCTTCACGAACTATTTTTTGTATGTAGTCTTTGGCGTGACTAAAACTAGCATTCCATTGATAATCACATAAAGAAAACCCGATGGCAGGAATGCCTTCAATTCCAGCCTCAATCGCAGCGCTCATAGTTCCAGAATAAATCACATTTATTGATGAATTTGATCCATGGTTGATGCCACTTACACATAAATCTGGTTTTCTAACTAAAAGTTCTTGTAATGCAAGTTTTACACAATCAGCAGGAGTACCACTACAGCTATATTCTTCAGTTTTTTCATCATCTAAATCAATGGTTACTTTTTTTGAATACAGCGTATTATCTATTGTTATGGCGTGTCCCATGCCAGATTGCGGACTATCGGGAGCGACAACCACAACGTCGCCAATTTCTTTCATGTAACTCACCAATGCTCTTAGTCCTGGAGCTGTTATTCCATCATCATTTGTAACTAAAATCAAAGGTTTTTTCATTGTATATAATTTAAATGGTAAAAATACGTTTTTCATTAAGAATTGCTGAATAAACTGTTTAACAAAAATTTTGGAACGCTAGTACCAAACTGGCACGGTTTTTTCAGTATCTTAGAGAATTAAATAAGCAATATGACAGATTATTATTAATTTGAATATTACTTAGATTTATAAAAAAAAGTTACATGAAAAATAAATTAGCCTACGCACTTTTAATGATGCTTTTCGCAGTAGCATCTTGTAGTTTTACAAATAAATCATTTGAGAATGATGATAAGGATAAGTTACTACTTGACCTTATTACTTACGTATTAGAAAAGGGACATTATCAGCCAAAAGATATTGATGATGATTTTTCTGTTCATGTATTTGAAGATTTCATAGACGGTCTTGATCCTACAAAACGTTATTTTTTAGAAAGTGACATCAAAGATTTTGAACAATATAAATTTCAAATTGATGATCAAATAAAAAATACAGACATTACTTTCTTTAATGCGGTTTATGATAGATTAATGACTCGTATGGAAGATGCGAAAGTTATATACAAAGAAGTACTCTCTGAACCCTTTAATTATAAGGCTAATGAGACTATTGATATAGATTATGATAAACAATCTTTTGTGACTTCTAGAAAAGAGCTAAAAGAGCGATGGAGAAAGCAGTTGAAATATGCAACTTTAGGAAATTACGATTCTAAAATCAATTCAGACGATAGTGATATAAAAGACAATAAAAAATCAATGTCAACTAAAGAAGCTGAAAAAGAAGCTCGTGAAGATACTGATAAGACATTAGATGAGTTTTTTGATTTTGTGGCAGATTTAGAACGCAAAGATTGGTTTGTACAATACATAAATACCATTGTAGAAGAATTCGATCCGCATACATTTTATTTCGCTCCAGAAGAAAAAGAAAAGTTTGACACAAGAATGTCAGGTAAATTTGAAGGTATTGGTGCCCGTTTACAAAAACGTAAAGATGGTATCAAAATAGTTGAAATAATTTCAGGTGGACCAGTTTGGAGAGACCAAAAGATAGAAGTTGGTGACGAAATAATGAAAGTAGGTCAGCATGATGGTGAACCTCCAGTAAGTATTGTTGGTATGCGTTTAGATGATGCCATTAAATTAATCAAAGGTGCAAAAGGTACTATTGTTGATTTAACTTTAAGAAGAGTTGATGGAACTATAGATGTTATTTCGATAACACGCGACGTTGTTGAGCTTGAAGAAACTTTTGCTAAATCTGCAAATGTCATTAAAGGTGACCAGAAATTCGGGTTAATTAATTTGCCTCAGTTTTATGTTAGTTTTGATGATTACGACGGAGAAAGAAACGCTGCTTCTGACGTTGCAAAAGAAGTTGAAAGATTAAAAGAAGAAGGCGCAGAAGGACTTATCTTAGATTTAAGAGATAATGGTGGAGGATCTTTAAAAACTGTAGTTGAAATGGCGGGGTTATTTATTAAAGATGGTCCAATTGTTCAAGTTAGATCTAATGACAATAATAAAGAAGTTCATGATGATATTGATGAACGTATCCAATGGGATGGTCCATTAGTAATATTGGTAAATGAATTATCTGCTTCAGCCTCTGAAATTTTAGCTGCTGCTATGCAAGATTATAAAAGAGCAGTTATTATAGGAAGCAAGCAAACCTTTGGTAAAGGTACAGTACAAAATGTAATTCCTTTAGATCGTATTGTTCGTAGTAATGACCAAGGAGATTTAGGAGCCATTAAATTAACAACTCAAAAGTTTTATAGAATAAATGGCGGCTCTACACAATTAGAGGGCGTTAAATCTGATGTAGTTGTGCCAGATAGATACAGTTATATAGATTTAGGTGAGCGTGATCAACAAAATCCATTAGCTTGGGATAAAATATCTCCTGCTAAATATACTTTATGGGATGGTTATATTGATTATGATGCAACAATAGCGAATAGCTCTAAACGTATGGCTACAAATCCTCAAATAAAATTAATTGAAGAGAATGCTAAATGGTTGAAAGAACAACAAAATCAAACTTTAGTTTCTTTAAATTATGATGATTATAAAACAGAAGAAACAAAGAATCTTGAAAAATCAAAATATTTCAAAAAACTATCAGATTATGATTCTAAATTAACTTTTGAATCTTTAAAATATGAAGAAAGTTTATTTACTCAAGATTCTGTTTTAAGAGCGAAACGTAATAGATGGCATCAAGATTTGGCTAAAGATGTTTATGTTGAAGAAGCTATAAATGTGTTACAAGATTTAAAACGAAATAATATTAAAAGTGGGAAATTAGCAAGTGTAAAAGGCTAATAACTCTTATTTGAAAGAAAAAAATCCCATTTTATATGGGATTTTTTTTGTTTTAAGAACTACATGAAAGCATTGAGCAGCCAACTTTATTTCGTGCCCACTCAGGCCTTTTTGCAAACCACTTTTCCGATGAGATTTGCTCATCATACGGATTTTTTAAAAGGGTATAAAGTTCATCAATCAACGAGTAATCTTTGTTATCAGCTTTATCAATGGCGAGTTGTGCCATATAATTTCGTAAAACGTACTTTGGATTGATAAGATTCATTTTTTCTTTTCGTTCAGCATCAGAAATTAATTCTTTTTTTAAGCGTAATAAATAAGCTGAAAACCATTGTTCCCATTTATTCAAGGTGTCTTCTTTTAATTCTTCAATGGTGTAAAAGGCATCTTTTATTTTTTCAATAGATATGTTTACAGTATCTTTTTTTTCAATCAAACTTAAATTTCTAAAAAAGATAGTCATATCAGTTTCTGAAAGTTGTAACGTATCTTCTAGCATATTTAATAATTCATTATCGGAAGTATCCTCAGAAAAAAGTCCAATTTTAGACTTCATCATTTCTAGATATTTTGAAGCATATTCATTTTTATAATTTTCTAAAATGGCTTCTAATGGCTCGACTTCCTCAATTAATGGATACAGCGCATTAGCAAGCTGGTATAAATTCCAAAGACCAACATTGGCTTGGTTTCCATATCTATATCTTTTATGTTGCCTGTCCGTTGTGTTTGGTGTCCAGCCATCATCGTAACCTTCGAGCCAGCCGTATGGGCCATAATCAATGGTTAACCCAAGTATAGACATGTTATCCGTATTCATTACTCCATGCACAAAACCAACTCGTTGCCAATGAATAATCATTTCTAATGTGCGACTTGTTACTTCCTTAAAAAATTGAATGTATGATGCTTTATCATTTTGCTTTATGTCTTTAAAAAAATGTTTTATCGTATAATTCACAAGTGTTTTTAAAGTCTTATCATCTTGCCGAGAACTAAAAATCTCAAAATTACCAAAACGTAAAAAGGATGGAGCAACTCGAGATACAATGGCTCCTTTTTCGAAATCTGGATTTCCATTGTACAATACATCTCTTAAAACTTGATCTCCTGTAAGTGAAAGCGATAAAGCTCTTGTCGTTGGCACTCCTAAATGGCACATAGCTTCACTACATAAATATTCTCTAATTGAAGATCTCAACACGGCAAGACCATCGGCTGTTCGTGAGTAGGGAGTTTCTCCAGCACCTTTTAATTGTAATGTCCAGCGCTTATGATTATGTATGATTTCTCCAAGATTTATGGCTCTTCCATCCCCTAATTGACCTGCCCAATTACCAAATTGATGCCCACCATAACACATGGCATATGGTTTTGAATTCTCTGTGACTTTATTTCCTGTCACAATATTTAAAAAATTAGTTGAAGCTAGATCCTTAGAGCTTAAGCCTAAACTATCAGCCATTTCTTTAGAGGTATGAATTAATTCTGGATGAGTAGTTTTTTTGGGAGTAACATATGAAAAACAGGCATTAGCAACTTGTCGTCTTGAGTTCTCTTGTATTGGATCTTGAGGTAATTCTGTAGTAAATGTATCTTTTAGAACAAAGTTCATAATGATGATGATTATAATTTTTAGATGACTTATTAGTCGTAAAATAAGATACAAAATTAAAGTAACTTGCGGTTTTGATGTTATAATGAATAAAAAAACTAGTTATTCCATTTTGATAGCACTATGCATAATAGGTTTCTGGCTATTTGATAATTTTTATACACCGGCTACATATTCAAAGACAGAAGATAATAATGAAGCACTCAATTTTCCAATTGAATTCTTTCCAAATTCTAGTAGTGGCGAAGTTGTAGATCACGAATATTATTCACTTTCGTATAATGAAAAATATGAGCAAGCAGAATGGGTTGCATATAAATTAGAAAGCAGTCAACTTACTTATAATGATAGGCAAAGACCTGATTTTATTGAAGATCCAAAGGTGAAAACCAAATCTGCTGATTGGAGAAATTATAGAGGATCAGGATACGATAGAGGACATTTATGCCCAGCTGGTGACAGGAGATTTTCTGAATATGCCTATAATGAAACTTTCTACACAAGTAATATTAGTCCCCAAAATAATGATTTTAATGCTGGAATATGGAATGATTTAGAGAAGCAAGTTCGGTATTGGTGTAAAGTTTACAATACGGTGTATGTTATAACAGGGGGAGTTTTAGAAGATGATTTACCATCTATTGGAGAAGAAGATGTAAGTGTTCCGAATTATTTTTATAAAATTATAGCTCGTAATGATGGAGCTGAAATTAAAACGATAGGCTTTCTCTTTGAAAATAAACAAACTGAGACATCACTTAAATCGCATTTAGTTTCTATTGATGAATTAGAACGTAAAACTGGTCTTAATTTTTTTGAAAAACTTCCAAATGCTTTAGAAAATAAATTGGAAAGTTCAATTGTTGAAGAGGGCTGGAAATTTTAAAATCCTTCTTTTAATCTATTAGAATCCATTTTTAAAAAAATAAAAAGTAAGGCAGTAAAACCTAATAAACCAGATCCACCATAACTAAAAAATGGTAAAGGAATTCCTATAGTTGGTAGTAACCCTATCACCATACCAATATTTATAAAATAATGCACTAATAATATAGAAATTACACCATAACCATACATTCTATTAAATGCATTTTTTTGTCTTTCAGATAGATATACAAGGCGTAAAAGTAAAATTGAAAATAAAACAATTACCATTGTTGTTCCAAAAAATCCCCACTCTTCACCAACCGTACTAAATATATAATCAGTATGTTGTTCAGGGACAAAATCTCCTTTGGTTCTTGTGCCTTCTAAAAAGCCTTTGCCAAAAAAACCTCCAGATTCTATTGCTTTTTCTGATTGATACGTATTGTAACCAATTGTTTTGCGTATTTCTTCTAGCTTTTTAGGATCTTTTTCTAAGCTTAACCATAAGCTAAACCGATCTCTATGCCGTTGTTCAAAAACATTTTGAAAAACAAAATTAACAGATAATGAAAAAAGTATTGTAATGATAAATAAACCAATAATTGGAATCACTGGAACTTTAAAAGATGGTTTTTTTAATAATAAAAATAAAGCAATTAAAAGCCCTAAAATAATAGCAATCCATATGGTTCCAAACATTAGAGTACATACAAAAGTAATAATAGTAAATAACCCTATTCCTAAATAAAATATGGGAATGCCTTCTCTAAATAAAACAAAAACTAGAGAAAAAAAGACAAGCGCGCTACCAGGATCTGGTTGAGGTATTACTAAAATTGCAGGAATTAATAATACCAAAAATGCATATAATTGGTCTTTTCTTCTTTTAATATCTGTCTGTATATCACTTAAATATTTTGCGACAGCTAGAGCGGTTGCCACTTTAGCAAGTTCTGAAGGTTGAAGATTAAAAAAACCTAAATTATACCATGATGTTGCACCAGCAATAGTAGTCCCAAAAACAAAAAGGCCTAAAAGTAGGGCTAATGAAATTACATAGATGAGACTTGAAAACCGTTCAAAAAAATTACTTTCTAAACCTAATATAATTAAAATCAGAATAAGATCTATTCCAATAAATATTAATTGTTTGCCGTAAACAGTAGAAAAATCAAATATATTTTCTTGACCTTCGGAATACGTACTTGAATAAATATTAATCCAGCCTATCGTAACTAATAAAACAAATATTAATATAGATAACCAATCTAATCTTTTAATTAATCCTTTACCAAGCACGCTCGTTTATTATAAATGGTTCCCCGCTAATTGGTTTAGCATATTCTTTTTCTAAGGTAGTTTCAAGCATTCTTTTTTCTAAATCTTTCCGGGTAATTTCTCCTTTTATATATTTTTCAATTAAAAGAGAAGCTATATGTCCTGCAAATCTACCTCCAAAATAGCCATTCTCAATATATACTGCAATGGCAATTTTCGGATTGTCTACGGGTGCAAAAGCAATAAAAACAGAGTGATCGGTAAGTTGTTTTCTAACGCCACCGATTTTGGTAAAGTTCTCTACCGTACCTGTTTTTCCAGCAATTTCAATATCAGGTATTTGAAGATATTTAGCTGTTCCAAGCTTATAAACATCTGCCATGCCTTTTATAACAGGGTCAAAATATTTTTTATCAATAGTTGTGTATTTGGGGTCGGTATATTTAGGCTCGGTAATTTTAACTCCTTCAACTTCTTTTAATACATGGGGCGTTATATAAAATCCACGATTTGCAATGGCTGCAGTCATATTGGCAAGCTGTATAGGAGTTACAGATACTTCTCCTTGTCCGATAGCATTTGAAATAAAATAAGTAGAAGACCACCTGTTATCACCATACATTCGGTCATAAGTATCTTTTGTTGGTATTAGGCCACTTCTTCCTGTTGGGATATCTGATCCTAAAAAATCGCCTAATCCAAAACTTTTTACATGTTTATCCCATACATCCATACCTTCATCAGTTGTTGGGTATTTTTCAAATATTTTTTTGAAAGCCCCAGCAAAATAGGCATTACAGGAATGGTAAATTCCAGAATTTAAATCCCTACTTCCACCACCACAATGGCAACCTCTTTTCTTGTTGCCCACGTAGAACCCATTATAACATTGAAATCTTGTTTCTGGCGTGATGACATTTTCTTGTAATGCTATTAAGGCATTTATCGTTTTAAAAGGAGAACCTGGTGATGTTTGTGCAAGAACAGATCTATCATAGGTAGGTTGCGCGATAGAATCATTGTATAATTTTGTATAATTTTTAGAACGATCTCTACCTACTAATAATGCGGGATCATATGTAGGGCCTGAAATCATTGCCAATATTTCACCTGAAGCAGGTTCTATAGCAACAATACCACCTCTCTTGCCATGCATTAAGAGTTCTCCGTATTCTTGTAATTGCTTATCAATAGTTATTTTAATTTCTTTTCCTTGTTGTGGAAGAGTATCTAAACTTCCTTCTTTATAAGGACCAATATCTCTATTAAACCTATCTTTTTGTATGTATTTTACTCCTTTTCTACCACGAAGTAATTCTTCATACTCTTTTTCAATTCCTGTTCTTCCTTTTAGTTCTCCTTGCTTGTAGTATGGATTTTCACTTAGCTCATAATCATTAACTTCTGATATAAACCCAAAAACATTAGCGCCACTATCTGTATCATAATATCGAAGTGATCTTTTTTGAATAAAAAAACCTGTATATTTTCGCATCTTTTCTTGTAAACGCGCATAATCTGTTTTTGATAATTGCGGTACTATTACAGAAGGTAATCTAGTGGAATATTTTTTTGCCTTTTCTAATTGTTTTAAAAATTGTTCTTTTTCAATACCAAGTAAACCGCAAAATTCGATAGTATCTAATTTTTTTACTTCACGCGGAATAACCATAATATCATAAGCAGGTTGGTTTGCTACTAATAATTCTCCATTTCTGTCATAAATATAGCCTCGCTCTGGATAATCATAAATAGCCTTAATAGCAGTATCCTCCAAAACTTGTGTAGAAGAGTGTCTAAACACTTGTAAATAGGAAAGTCTTCCAATATACGTAAGCGCTATTATGATTATTATTGATGATAAAAGTATTTTTTTCATGTTAAATGAAAATAATTAATTTAGAAACAAAGGAAATAAAAAAAGTACCCAAAAATGATATGCAAATTTTATTTTATTCTTTTTTAACACTAAAAAGAGAACTAAATAAAATGCATAATACTAATGAAGCTAAGCTTACCATTAAAACTTTCTTTAAAATTAAAAGAAAATTAGCGAAACTAAAAACTTCTAAAACAAAGAAAACTGTATGGTGTACTAGTATTAATAACGCTAAGTAGGTAATTTGTTGTATACGAGGCACACTTGAAAGCTTAAAACTTTGAAATTCATAGTTAACACCAAAGCAAAAGCGCATAATGGTTGGCCTTAAATAAGCGATTGTTAGTGTGGCCGCGGAATGTATTGCTAACGTATCGGAAAATATATCAATTGTAAAACCCAAAAGAAATGAAATAAACATAAAAAGAGCTCTATTTTGCTTAATTGGATACCAATAAATAAAAAGAATATAAATCATAGGATTGATAAAACCTAAGTACCCAATTTTATTACAAATTAGAACTTGTGCCAATACGAGCACAATAAATCTGATGATATTTATTAGATAAGAATTACTAGCCATTAGGGTCTTCAGATTCTAATTGTTCAATTGCTTTTCGATTTATATTATTTATGATATACACATTTTTAACATTAGACATATCATTAAAAAGTAAAATATCTATCTTATAAGAGCTATTTGAAGCATCTATATCAAAACTTTTTATCGTTCCAATAGGAATATTTTCAGGGAATATGCTTGATGCAGCACCAGTCAAAATAGTATCACCTACTTTTATAGGAACTCTTTTCGGAATGTCAATAAGCTGCACGACGCCATAATCTTTTGCATTCCATAGTAATGAACCAAAATTATTAGTGTTTTTTATTTTTGCATTCAAATTTGATCTACGATTTAAGATACTTTGTATTCTTGAGAATTTACTACTTGTGTTTTCTACGATGCCAAGAATTCCATCAGGAGTTATCACTCCCATATCTTGAGTTATACCATCTTTAGAGCCTTTATTTATAGTAATATAGTTGTCTAAGTTTGAATAGCTATTTTTTATAATTCTTGCTGAAATAATAGTATAATCTTTTTGTACAGTATCAAATTTCGTAGTATCAATAAGTACCGGTAAATTATACTCTTTATTGATGAGAATACTTCTTAACCTTTTGTTCTCATCTACCAATTTTTGATTTTCTTTTTTTAAGTTGAAATAAGATGAAACAGTGTTTGAAGTCTTATAAATACCACCTGTAAGCCAATTAGCAGAATTAAAAAACTTTGATTGATGATAGGAATGTGATTGAATGGTAAAAGCAAGACATATAGATAATAGGAATAAATAAAGTAACAGAATCTTATTCCTGAATATAAAATTTATAATCTGTTGCATTCACTTTAGCTATTTTCTTGTTGGCTTTAATTCATACAGCTGAGTTTTGTAAAACAACTGTATGAGTAAGCTTTTGCTATTTTATCAAAATACTTTTGTATCGTTCTAAATTTTTAAGAGCAATCCCTGTTCCTCTTACAACTGCTCGCAATGGATCTTCAGCAATATAAACAGGTAAATCTGTCTTTTGAGATAATCGTCTATCTAGACCTCTTAACATAGAACCTCCACCAGCTAAATAAATACCTGTATTGTAAATATCAGCAGCAAGTTCTGGAGGGGTTTGAGATAATGTTTCCATAACTGCATCTTCAACACGTAGTATAGATTTATCCAATGCTTTTGCAATTTCTCTAAACGATATTTGAACTTGTTTAGGTTTTCCAGTCAGTAAATCACGTCCTTGAACAGACATTTCATCTGGAGGAGTTTGTAAATCTTCTGTGGCAGAACCAATAGTAATTTTTATATTTTCAGCAGTACTTTCTCCAACATATAAATTGTGTTGTGTACGCATGTAATAAATAATGTCATTTGTGAAAACATCACCTGCAATTTTAACAGATTTATCACAAACAATACCACCTAATGCAATTACTGCAATTTCAGTAGTACCACCACCTATATCAACAATCATGTTTCCTTTTGGTTGCATAATATCTAAACCAATACCAATTGCTGCTGCCATTGGCTCATGAATTAAATAGACTTCTTTACCATTTACACGCTCTGCTGATTCTTTAACAGCACGCATTTCAACTTCTGTAATTCCAGATGGAATACAAATGACCATTCTTAAAGCTGGAGGAAACCATTTTTTCTTTAAAGCAGGAATGTTCTTAATGAACATATTGATCATCTTTTCTGATGCATCAAAATCTGCGATAACGCCGTCTTTTAAAGGGCGAATAGTTTTAATGTTTTCGTGTGTTTTTCCTTGCATCATGTTGGCTTCTTTTCCAACTGCAATTATTTTACCACTTACTCTATCTCTGGCTACGATAGATGGACTATCAACAACAACTTTATCATTATGAATAATAAGAGTATTAGCCGTTCCTAAGTCAATAGCTATTTCCTCTGTTAAGAAATCAAAAAATCCCATTTTTAATTATTTGGTGTGTAGACTAAATGTAAGTTTTATCGGTGAAAGTAACAAAATTAATGTTTAAAATGACGCGTGCCTGACATTACCATAGAAATTCCATTTTTATTGCAATAATCTATACTCAATTGATCTTTAATAGAGCCACCTGGCTGAATTACACTTGAAATACCGCTATTGTGAGCTATTTCTACACAATCAGGGAATGGAAAAAATGCATCGCTTGCCATAACGGCACCTTTTAAATCAAATTTAAAGGATTGTGCTTTGTGTATAGCTTGATTTAATGCATCAACACGAGATGTTTGTCCAGTACCGCTTGCGCATAATTGTTTGTTTTTTGCAAGTACAATAGTATTTGATTTGGTATGCTTGCATAATTTTGAAGCAAAAATTAAATCTTCAACTTCTTGTGTTGTTGGGCTAGTTATTGTTGCTGTTTTTAAATCAGCAATAGCATCAGTTATATAATCTTTATCTTGAACTAAAATACCATTTAGGCATGTGCGAACTAGAGTTTCTGGTAATACTACATCATTCTGAATTAAAATAATTCTATTCTTTTTACCTTGTAGTATTTCTAAAGCATCTGTTGAATAACTTGGTGCAATAACAACTTCGCAGAATAATTGATGAATTTCTTCGGCGGTTGCTTTATCAATTTCTTTGTTACTAATTAAAACACCTCCAAATGCTGAAACTGGATCTCCAGCTAAAGCATCAACATAGGCTTGGTGCAATGTACTTCTTGATGCTAAACCACAAGCATTATTATGTTTTAAGATAGCGAAAGTAGGTTCGTCATTTTTAAATTCTCCCATTAAATTTACTGCGGCATCAACATCTAAAAGATTGTTGTATGATAATTCTTTTCCATGAAGTTTTGTGAACATAGCGTCAAAATCTCCATAAAAGAATCCTTTTTGATGCGGATTTTCACCGTAGCGAAGTACTTGTCCTTTTGTTTCGCTAATTTTTAAAACAGCTTCTTCTTGGTTTTTATTGAAGTAATTAAAAATAGCTGTATCATAATGAGAAGAAACATTGAAAGATTTTCCAGCAAAACGCTTACGATCTTCTAATGTTGTTGTACCGTTATTAGCAGAAATTAATGCTAAAACTTCTGCATAATCTTCCATTGAAGAAACACAAAGAACATCTTTAAAGTTTTTTGCTGCGGCTCTAATTAATGAAATACCGCCTATATCAATCTTTTCGATAATATCTTGTTCTGATGCGCCACTCGCAACAGTTTTTTCAAATGGGTAGAGATCAACAATAACAATATCTATCTGTGGAATTTCATATTCTGCTAATTGTTTTTGATCATTTTCGTTATCCTGACGATTTAAAATACCACCAAAAACTTTTGGATGCAATGTTTTTACACGCCCTCCTAAAATTGATGGATAACTCGTTACATCTTCAACAGGAACTACATCAATTCCTAAATCTTTAACAAATTTTTCAGTCCCTCCTGTAGAATATATAGTAATGCCTAGTTCTTGGAATTTTTTTACAATTGGCTCTAAACCATCTTTATGAAAAACTGAAATTAGTGCTGATGTAGCTTTTTTATTGGTACTCATTTTTATGTACTTATTGTTAATGATTTAAGCACACAAAAGTAATTTTTTTGAATTTAAAAGGGGCTGATGTTATCAACAAAAACATTAAAGTTTTAAAGAATTTTTGCAACCTCGGTATTTACAAACTCTAAAAAACGCTCATCCTCTTCTGTAAAAGGGTCTGGAGTGTTTGAATCGATATCTATTTGCCCCACATTTTCGCCATTTAAAAACAAAGGAACTACAATTTCTGCCTTAACAGTAATACTGCATGCAATATAATTATCTTGTGCTTTTACATCAGGAACTACAAAATTCTGATTACTAACTGCTACTTGTCCGCAAATACCTTTCCCAAATGGGATTATTGTGTGATCTGTCGGTGCTCCAGCATAAGGCCCTAATTTTAATTCTAGTTTATCTCCATTTTTAAAATAGAAACCAACCCAATCATAATGGGGAACGCTTTCTTTTAGTAGTGCACAAATTTTTTGTAGTCGGGCATCAAAGCTTTCGGAAGTGTTATTGGTAATAGAGCGAATATCTTTTTTTAAATTTTCAAACATATTTATAATAATTGATTGTACTAGATGTCAAAAGTCGAAAATTTTGAGTGATAATTACAAGTCAAAATAGAAATTAATAATTAAAATGAATTTATTAAGACGATTTTATAAAGGGTATATTAAAAAAAACAAATGAGGCAGTATAAAACGTATTACGGTTAATATAGAATGCCAATATTTTTATTTTTAAGTAAAACGATAGTATTATGGAGAATAAAAAAACACAGAAAAAGTACAGTAATTTCTTTTTGATGCTTGCGGTGTCATTTGCAGCCATGTATATCACGATGTATTTAAACACCTATCAGATAGATCATGTTTATTTTAGTTTAACACGGTTTTATATGACCTGTTTAGGGATAGCTGCCATGGCCTTAATAATGCTACTTTTTATGTTGAAAATGTATTCTGATAAAAAGAAGAATATGGTAATCATAATCTGTAGTTCAGTACTGTTTATAGGTAGCTTATTCTTGGTGCGACAGCAAAAGCCGATAGGAGATATTTTGTGGATGAAAGCAATGATACCACACCATTCGATTGCTATTTTGACAAGTAGTAGGGCAGATATAAAAGATCCTGAAGTAAAAAAATTAGCAAATGACATTATTGAAACTCAAGAAAAAGAAATTGCACAAATGAAAAGTATGATAAAAAGATTAGAGAATGAAAATTGATTTAATTCTGCTTAAAAATTCGTTAATATGTTTCCTGTAAACACTTTACCGTAAGAAATATTTTGTAAATTTGCCTTGATGAAAAAAATGTTTTTTAAAATAATTGCATCAACAATGGCTATTTTGCTATTGGCATCTACTATTTCTTGGAAAGTAGAGAAGCATTATTGTTTAGGGCATTTGATGGATTTATCTTTTTTCACACCAGCACAAGATTGTGGTATGGATATGGATTTATCGGAGAACAATACACCTCAAATTCAAGATGAAAATTCTTGTTGTAATGATGAAGTAATTGTTGTTGAAGGTCAAACCAATCTTAAGACTTCTATTAATGATTTTAGTTTTGACCAACAATTATTTTTAATCGCTTTTGCGAATTCTTATTTTCATTTAATAGATTTTAATGAGGAGCGTAATGTTCCAAATGAAAACTATCCACCACCTCATATTGTCAAGAATATTCAATTACTTGACGAAGTTTTCCTTATCTGATTTTCAATTTTATTTTAATTAATAGGATACCTGAGTTGAATTAAAAACTCAGTATTTCTACTTTTTACGTATTGTGAAAAAAACATTAAAAATTAAATTGATAAAAATGAAACATAGTTATATTGTCACAGGAATGACTTGCAATGGTTGTGTGGCAGCAGTTAAAGAAAAATTGTCAAAAATAGATGGAGTTCTATCTGTTTCTGTAAACTTAGAGAAAGCTGAAGCAGAAATAGAAATGAAAAAGCATTTATCAATTGATATCTTGCAAGAATCATTAAATTCTAAATATAAAATTTCAGAAAATACTACAAATAGCTTAACGAAGAATAATTTTAGTAGTAATAACGGTAAAGAAGAAACTAAACTTAAGCAACTTAAGCCCTTATTATTAATCTTATTTTACCTTTTTTCAAGCTCTTTTCTTTTAAATTTTAATGATTGGAATTTTAATGAAGCAATGCTTGATTTCATGGGATTGTTTTTTATAGTATTTAGTTTTTTTAAATTTTTAGATTTAAAAGGATTCCCTGAAAGCTTTAAAATGTATGATCCACTAGCAAAGATTTTGCCATTTTATGGTTGGATATATCCTTTTATTGAAACCTTACTAGGATTACTTTTTTTAATGCGTTTGCAAATTCCGATAGCATTGATTGTCTCAATCATAATTTTGGGTATTACTACAATTGGAGTGACTAGAATACTTTTTGATAAAAAAAGTATTCAATGTGCCTGTTTAGGTACCGCACTAAAATTACCTATGACCGAAGCTACTTTTATAGAGAATACTATTATGTTAGTTATGGCGATTGTTATGTTAATTCAAATGTTTGTATAAATGAAAACGATTAATATAATAATTCTAGGGAGTTTTATCTTCTTAACTGTAACGAATTCTTTTTCTCAGGAAAAAGTAGAAGGTATGATAATGGAAGCAAACGAATCTAATAAACACATTGGTCTTTCAGGGGCGAACATTTATTGGCTAAACTCTCAAATAGGGACAATGACTAATGAAGAAGGTCTTTTTTCTATCCCTTATAGTAAAGATTATAATAAATTAGTGATCAGTTATATTGGTTTCAAGTCTGATACATTAGTTATTAATGAACCAAAAATGATACATCATTCTTTACAACCTTCTAACGAATTGGAAGAAGTAATTGTAGAAAAGAAAAGAGATGCATTACAAAAAACCTATTTTAGTGCTCAAAATGTAGTTACTGTAAATAGCGCTGAACTATTAAAAGCTGCCTGTTGTAATCTATCAGAAAGCTTTGAGACCAATCCAGCAATCGATGTAAATTTCTCTGATGCACTTACAGGGACCAAGCAAATTCAAATGTTAGGACTTACCAGTCCATATTTATTAATTACACAAGAGAATATTCCTATGGTTAGAGGTGCCTCGCAAGCATACGGACTTACATTTACGCCAGGTACTTGGGTTGAAAGCATACAAATAACTAAAGGAGCAGGCAGCGTAGTGAATGGGTATGAGAGTATTTCAGGTCAGATTAATACCGAATTGGTTAAGCCATTAACAGACAAAGCAATTTTTGTAAATGGATACGCAAATAAGAATGGTCGGTTGGAGTTAAATACCCATTTTAATAAGAAGTTAACGGACAAATGGAGTACTGGATTGTATATTCATGGAAATAGACGTGACCAAAAGGAAGATGGAAATAAGGATGGATTTTTAGATGCTCCTTTGGCAAATCAGCTTAATGTGATGAACCGTTGGCAATACCAAAATCCTGAAAAAGGATGGGTAAGTTTTATTAATGTTCGTTTTTTGAATGATGAAAAACAAGTGGGGCAAACTGATTTTAATCCAAGTATCGATAAATTCACAACCAATTCATGGGGTAGCGAGATTAATACAAGGCGTTTTGACACTTCATTGAAATTAGGATACGTTTTTCCAGAGTTACCTTTTCAAAGTATAGGTTTTCAAACAGCATACAGCTTACACAAGCAAGATTCTTATTTTGGGTTTAATCAATATAATATCAACCATGAAAGCATTTACTCTAATATGCTTTTTAATTCTATTCTTGGTGATACTCAAAATAAGTTTAAAACAGGAATTACTTTTGCTTATGATGGATATCAAGAATGGGTAAATAATCAAGATTATTCTAGGGTAGATGCATCAACTGGAGCATTTTTTGAATACAGTTATGATAATTTAGAAAAAATAAGCTTGACAGCGGGTATTCGAGTAGATACTCATAATCGTTTAGGAACTTTTGTTACACCACGTTTTCATATACGCTATACCCCGTGGGAAAAAGCAAGTTTAAGAGGTTCTTTTGGAAGAGGTAAACGTGCAGCAAATATATTTGCAGAAAATCAACAACTTTTTGCATCATCTAGGCAAATTCAAATTTTAAATACCAATGGAAAAATTTATGGATTAAAAGCTGAAGATGCATGGAATTATGGTGTAAGTTTTTTACAAGGCTTTACTTTTTTGAATAGACCAGGAAATATCACTTTTGATTTTTATAAAACTGATTTTAATAATCAAGTGGTTGTAGATTGGGAGAACCCTCAGGAAGTTTCATTTTATAATTTAGAAGGAAAAAGTTATGCAAATAGCTTTCAGGTTGAAGTTAATCATGAAATACTACCAAGACTTGAACTGCGCACAGCTTATAAATATTATGATGTGAAAACAGATTACAAAAGTGGTAAGCTACAAAAACCATTACAGGCACAAAATAGATTTTTTGCTAATTTAGGTTTTGAAACTAGCGCTAAAGATAATGGTGCCCAATGGCGTTTTGATTATACAGTTCATACTTTAGGAAAACAACGTTTACCAAACACAAGTTCGAACCCTTTAGCATATCAATTAAAAGAATTTGCATCTCCATATAGTTTAATGAATGCGCAAATCACGAAAGTATTTACTAATGCATTTGAACTTTATTTTGGTGGTGAAAATTTAACGAATTATACACAAGACAATCCAGTTTTAGGAGCGGACAATCCGTTTGGCGCAAATTTTGATACAAGTATAGTATACGCTCCAATAATGGGTAGAATGTTTTATGCTGGATTTAGATTTAAACTTTAACTTTAAAAATTAAACAATGAAAAAATCAATTTTAACTTTTGCTTTAGTGCTTTTATCTGCAATCTCATTTGCTCAAGACAAGAATAAAAAAATGACTTTTGATGTAAATGGTAAATGTGAGATGTGTAAAATGCGTATAGAAAAAGCTGCACTTGGTGTTAGTGGTGTTAAATATGCACTTTGGGATATCCCGTCACATCAATTATCAGTAATTATTGATGAACGGAAGACTGATGCTATGAAAATTAAAACAGCAATAGTTGCTGTTGGTCATGATACCAAAGAGTTAAAAGCAACTGAAGAAGCCTATACTAGTGTAAACCCGTGCTGTAAGTATAGAGAAGATAATACAGATGATAGTGGACATCATTAAATAAATTATATTTTCAAAATTAAAAACCCGCTTTAGAATTTTTCCAAAGCGGGTTTTGTATTATAAATGCCTTTAGTAGCTAGATATTACATCATACCTGGCATACCACCACCCATTGGTGGTCCAGCTGGAGCATCTTCTTTAATATCAATTAAAGCACATTCTGTAGTTAAGATCATTCCGGCAACAGAAGCAGCATTCTCTAAAGCTACTCTTGTTACTTTCTTAGGATCAATAATTCCAGCTTTCATCATATCAGTATAAACTTCAGCTTTCGCATCGTATCCAAAATCACCTTTACCTTCTAAAACTTTAGAAACAACAACAGATCCTTCTCCACCTGCATTTTCTACAATTGTACGTAAAGGAGCTTCAATAGCTCTAGCTACAATTTGAATTCCTGTCTCTTCATCAGCATTTTCTGCTTTTAGTTTAACAAGAACCGCTTTTGCACGAACAAGAGCAACACCACCACCAGCAACAATACCTTCTTCTACAGCAGCTCTAGTTGCATGTAAGGCATCATCAACTCTATCTTTTTTCTCTTTCATTTCTACTTCAGAAGCAGCACCTACATAAAGTACAGCAACACCACCAGACAATTTAGCTAGACGTTCTTGTAATTTTTCTTTATCGTAATCAGAAGTTGTTGACTCAATTTGAGCTTTGATTTGATTAACTCTTCCTTTGATATCTTTAGCATTACCAGAACCGTTAACGATAGTGGTATTGTCTTTATCGATAGAAATTTTCTCACAAGTACCTAATAAATCTAAAGAAGCATTTTCTAAAGAGAAACCTCTTTCTTCAGAAATTACTGTACCACCAGTTAAGATAGCAATGTCTTCTAACATAGCTTTTCTTCTGTCACCAAAACCTGGTGCTTTTACAGCAGCAATTTTTAAAGAACCTCTTAATTTATTGACAACTAAAGTAGCTAATGCTTCACCATCAACATCTTCGGCAATAATTAAAAGTGGTTTTCCTGACTGAGCTACTGGCTCTAAAACAGGAAGAATATCTTTCATTGAAGAAATTTTCTTGTCAAATAACAAGATATATGGATTTTCTAATTCAGAAACCATTTTTTCTGAATCAGTAACAAAATAAGGAGAAAGATACCCTCTATCAAACTGCATACCTTCTACAACATCTACATAAGTATCGGTTCCTTTAGCCTCTTCCACGGTTATAACACCTTCTTTACCAACTTTTCCAAAAGCTTTCGCAATCAACTCACCAATAGTTTCATCGTTATTTGCTGAAATTGAAGCTACTTGTTTTATTTTATCAGAAGAATCACCAACTTTTTTAGCTTGCTTGGTTAAATCTTCAACAATTGCCTCAACAGCTTTGTCGATACCTCTTTTTAAATCCATTGGATTTGCGCCAGCTGCAACGTTTTTTAAACCTTCTTTTACGATTGCTTGTGCTAATACAGTTGCAGTAGTTGTACCATCACCTGCTAAATCATTAGTTTTAGAAGCTACTTCTTTAACCATTTGTGCACCCATATTTTCAAGTGGGTCTACTAATTCTATTTCTTTTGCTACTGTAACACCATCTTTAGTGACTGCTGGAGCACCAAACGATTTGCTGATAATTACATTTCTACCTTTTGGTCCTAATGTTACTTTTACTGCATTTGCAAGTGCATCAACGCCTCTTTTTAGTCCGTCACGTGCATCTATATCAAATTTTATATCTTTTGCCATGTTTTTTAGCTTTATGCCATAAGCTTTATGCTTTAGGCGTTAATTAAGTTTTTGTTTTAATGTGTAAATTTTTCTTTTTATAGTGTTGATGTCTTCATTAAGCTTATTAAATGAATCTTCATCAAGATAATTTAAATCTTTAGCAAGAATAATTAGATATTCAACTTCTGAAGCAGAGCCTATAGCTATTGTGAGGAATCTATTAAATTCAGTATCACTTTCTCTTCCACAACCTTCACTAATATTGGTAGGTATTGAAGATGTAGCTCTACGTATTTGTGAAATTAAACCGTAAATTTCTTCTTTTGGAAAAGAGTTGGTTATTTCATATATTTTAAGTGTAAGTGCATGACTCAATACCCAAATATCATACTTTTTAAAATTTCTCACGCGTATTGCTTAAGGCTTACAGCATATAGCGTAATTAAATTATTGCTAAAATGTCGCTTTCACGCATCATTAAAAAGTCTGTGCCTTCTAATTTAAGTTCAGTTCCAGCATATTTACCATAAAGTACGGTGTCGCCAACTTTTACAGTAATTTTTTCATCTTTTGTGCCAGGACCTACTGCTACTACTTTTCCTTTTTGTGGTTTTTCTTTTGCGGTATCTGGAATATAAAGTCCAGAAGCAGTCTTAGTTTCAGCTGCCATTGGCTCAATAAGTACTCGATCTGCCAATGGTTTAATGTTAACTTTAGCCATATTATTTAATTTTATTATTGATTTATTTTGTCTCTTAAATACGGCAGAAATTATGCCATTGCTAATTTACTGCCACTTTGTGATACAAAAATGCCAGCTTGTCATTGAAGCTGGCATTTTTGTATTTTAATTATATAATTGTATTATTTTGAATCAGGAACAGTAGTATCTTGTGCAGGAGTCGAAATAGGCTCAGGTAAAGTATCAGGAAGCGTATTCTCGATATCATCACCTTGTAATAATTTAGAATCTGCTTGTGTGTAGTTGTCTTTTAATGAAATGTTAGACAATAGAATTAGAACAATTAATAAGGTAGCTAATGTCCAAGTACTTTTATCTAAAAAGTCTCCTGTTTTTTTTACACCACCAACAACTTGTGTTCCACCACCACCAAATGAAGAAGATAATCCTCCACCTTTTGGGTTTTGTACCATGATAACCAACATCAATAATAAACTTACAATTATTATAAGGACTAAGAATATTGTAAACGTGCTCATTTATTTTCTTTTTGTATTTGCTGTACTAATTTTATTTGGCTTGCAAAGAAACTACTTTTTTCTGGATATTTCAAACTTAAAATTTTATAGGCTTGAATGGCTTTTTTGAATTTTTTTTGTTCCAAATACACTTTAGCTAATGTTTGAGTCATTAACTCATTTTTGTCAATTTTAGTAGATTCTTCAATAGCTACCAGAGGAATGTCTCTTTCTTTTGGAACAATTTTCGGGTTGGTTTCTATGAATTTATCAATAAGATTAAATTTTTTCTTTTTAAGAACATCTTCTTCTTTGACTAAATTATCAATCTTTTGGACTTTATTTTTCTGTTTTATTGGAGGATCTTCTCTTTGAATTGGTTTTTTTGCAGCTAACTGCATCCATTCTTTAAAAGAGTATTTTTCTTTTTTTGTGAATGGTAAAGGTTCACCTAATTGTATTTTTCTATCAGCTTCTTTTTTTACTTCAGCAATCTCTTTATCTATCTCTGGATCTTTAGATGAAAATAAAGCGGGATCCAAAATTTGTTCAGCATCTTTAATACTTTGAGGTAATGCTTTGTCTTCTATTTCTTCTAAAAGAGGTTCTTTTTTTTCATCAGAAACAATGGTTTCAAATTCGATATCTTGCTCTTTTAAAGAAACTGATTTTCCAGAAATACTATCAGCAATAGTATTTTGAAGAAATTCTTTAGAAGTAATAAAATCAAATAAAATATCTCTGTCTGCACTGTACGCTGCTGTTACTTTTAGAGCACTATTATATTTAAAACTGTTTAAATTTTTAAGTCCTTTTAACTGTATGGCTCTGGCGGCTTGAAAATAAGGGAATTCATCTAAAATATCATCAAGCTGATTTGTCTGAACAGGAGAAACTACTTTTTCAGGATGTTGTAATAAATATGTGAAATCCGATACATTCATAGGTTTACCAATCGGCTAATGATGCGTTAAAAATATCTTGAGTTATACGTTCAAAAATTTCTTCTAATGCTGCAGTTTTCACACTTGAAAAATTAGAATTTGCAGGATAGTCATAAAAAAATGAAAAGGGCTGTTCAAAATCGACATCTTCTTTAGTTTTATTAAAAAAACGCACATTAACTCTAATACTTAATCTGTTTTGAGCTGCTGTTTGGTTAGCAGTAGCGGTCATAGGTGAAATTCGAAACTCAGTTATCTCACCTTCATACAATAAATCTCCATTTGAAGGGGTTAAATCTAAACTTGTTTGGTTTAGAATCAAATTTTGAAGCTCTTGGGTAAAATCTCTATCTAGACCAGGTTCAAAGGTAGAACCAGGACTTTGAGTAGCATAATTCTGAAAAAGGCGAACCTCAAAAGTCTTAGCAGAACCTTGATCTCCACCTGTAAAATTATAGATACCACAACTTACAAAAGTTACTAATGCAATGGTAGTAAATAGATAAATTTTTATTTTTTTCAATCCTATTCTATTTAAATTAATTCTATTTTTTGATTACAAATCGTACTGTTTTATTTTTCGATATAGCGTTCTTTCGGAAATGCCTAATTCTGCTGCTGCGGCTTTTCTTTTCCCTCGGTTACGTTCTAAAGATTTTGTGATAAGCTCAATCTCTTTTTCTTGTAAAGATAACGTTTCTTCAGCTTCAATTTCTTCTGCAAAATGGTACTTGTCTTCTGCAACGGGCTTTGTGAAAGTATGCTCTATTTTTGGTTCAGGTAAATGAAGCACTTCATTAGGTTCTTCATTTTCATGTGTAAAATCATCATCTTCATCATTCGTATTACCATATATTTTACGAATTAGGTTTTCATTTTCCTCTTGTACTTTGCTGGTGTCATTGTTTTTTAACAATTCTAAAGTGAGTTTTTTTAAATCGTTAAGATCCCCTTTCATATCAAACAAAACTTTGTACAAAATTTCACGTTCGTTACTAAAATCACCTTCTTTTTTTTGCTTATCAATTACTGCGGGTAAATTAGAATCGGTTGCATTTGGCAAATAACTACCTAATGTAGCGACAGAAATATTTCTTTTTTCTTCTAAAACAGAGGTTTGTTCTGCAATATTTCTCAATTGACGAATATTACCTGGCCACCTATATTTTAAAAGTAAATTTACAGCATCATCATCTAAACGAATGGTAGGCATTTTATATTTCTGACCAAAATCTGAAGCAAATTTTCTAAATAGCAAATGAATATCTTCTTTTCGTTCACGTAGGGGTGGAATTGCAATTTCAACAGTACTCAATCTGTAGTATAAATCTTCTCGAAATTTTTCCTTTTTTATAGCATCAAACATATTCACGTTTGTTGCAGCAACTATTCGAACATCTGTTTTTTGAACCTGTGATGATCCAACTTTTAAGAATTCGCCATTTTCAAGAACACGTAATAAACGTACTTGCGTTGTTAAGGGTAGCTCACCAACTTCATCTAAAAAAATAGTACCTCCGTCAGCAACTTCAAAATAACCACTACGTGTTGATGTAGCCCCTGTAAAAGCTCCTTTTTCATGGCCAAACAATTCGCTATCAATAGTTCCTTCTGGAATAGCGCCACAGTTTACAGCAATATATTTTGCATGTTTTCTATGTGATAAAGAATGAATTATTTTTGGGATAGCCTCTTTACCTACGCCACTTTCTCCTGTTACGAGAACTGAAATATCTGTTGGTGCGACTTGAATTGCTTTCTCGATGGCGCGATTTAATTTTAAATCGTTCCCTATGATTTCAAATCGTTGTTTTATTGCTTGTACTGATTCCATTTACTTCACTATTGTTATGCTTTTCCCTAAATGATTAATCTGCAAGTTTGATGGCTTCGCCGATTAGGGTGGCTGAAGTACATTCATTTATTTTAACGAGAACAAAATCGCCAACTTCATAATTTTCTTTTGGAAAAACAACTACTGCATTTTGAGAGTTTCTTCCCATCCAATCGGTATCTGATTTTTTTGAAGAGCCTTCAATTAAAACTTCCTCTATTTTTCCTAAATGTTGTTTGGTTCTAAAATGTCCACTTTCACGTTGTAAGGCAATAATTTCTGCTAGCCTTCTTTTTTTAGTCTCCTCAGGCACATCATCTTCTAATTTTCTTGCTGCCATAGTCCCTGGTCTTTCTGAATAAGCGTACATATACCCAAAATCATATTTAACCTTCTTTAAAACATCAAGCGTCGCTTGGTGATCTTCTTCAGTTTCCGTTGGAAAACCAGAAATCATATCTTGAGAAATAGCACAATCAGGTAAAATTCTTCTTATATTATTTATTAATTCAAGATAGTCTTCAATGGTATGTAATCTATTCATTTCTTTTAAAATGCGGTTACTACCACTTTGAACAGGGAGATGAATATGGTTACAGATATTATCAAATTTTGCCATTGTTTCAATAACATCTAAAGTCATATCTTGAGGATTTGAAGTCGAAAAACGAATTCTCATTTTAGGATTTGCTTTAGCCACCATTTCTAAAAGCGTAGAAAAATTTATAGCTGTTGCTTTTTGCATTGCTGTAGCATTCACGAACTCTTTTTTAAGGCCGCCACCATACCATAAATAACTATCTACATTTTGACCTAGTAAGGTAATCTCTTTAAAGCCTTTGTCCCAAAGTTCTTTTATCTCTTGTAAAATAGATTGTGGTTCTCGGCTACGTTCTCTGCCTCTAGTAAAAGGTACAACACAAAAAGTACACATATTATCGCAGCCTCTTGTGATAGAAACCAAAGCACTTACGCCATTTGTGTTTAAGCGTACTGGTGATATATCTCCGTAGGTTTCTTCTTTAGATAAAATAACATTTACAGCATCGCGACCTTCATCAATCTCTTGAATTAAATTAGGCAAATCTTTATAAGCATCTGGTCCAACGACCATATCTACAATTTTTTCTTCTTCTAAGAATTTGCTTTTTAATCGTTCTGCCATACAACCCAAAACGCCTACTTTCATGTGAGGGCGATTTTTTTTTACAGCATTAAATTTTTCTAAACGTTTGCGAACAGTAAGCTCTGCTTTTTCACGAATGGAGCAGGTATTTACCAATACTAAATCTGCTTCATCTAAATTTTGCGTGGTATTAAAACCTTCTTTTGCAAGAATAGAAGCAACAATTTCACTATCAGAAAAATTCATAGCACAGCCATAACTTTCAATATAAAGTTTACGGTTATTGCCAGTGGTTTTATCAAGAACTAAAGTTTGTCCTTGTTTATCTTCATTAATAATCTTCTCCATGCAGTTTGGTAATCAAAAAAATAATCAATTTGGTTGCAAAGATAAGATTTTTAAGAGCGTTCTGTCATATTGGCAGTTAAAAATTAGTGAAATTTGTTATCTGATATGAATTGTTGAATTTTGTAGGATTCTCTTTAAATAAATTTTGTATGCCATTATCTAATAAAAAAATTAAACTTAAAAAAAGATGGCCAACACAAGATGTCATGAATCAAATTTATGAAAACAGCATGTGGGGCGGTGCAGCTTATGATTTTTATTCAGGTGATGGTTCGCATGAAAAAACTATTATTGAACCTTATGTTAGTAGAATTAATACTTTTTTAAATTCTTTTGATACTCCAATCTCAGTTTTAGATTTAGGTTGTGGTGATTTTAATGTTGGTTATCAACTTCTAGATTTCACAAAGGAGTATATAGCTGTAGATATTGTCCCTTCATTAATCTCTCGAAATCGAAAAAAATTTATACATGAAAAATTACAATTTCAATGTTTAGATATTTCTAAAAATAAATTACCAAAAGCAGATTGTGTGCTAGTTCGACAAGTTTTACAACATCTTTCTAATGTCGAAATTTTATCAATTTTACCTAAGTTAAAACCTTATAAATATGTACTACTCACAGAACACATTCCTTTATTCGATTTTGTTTCTAATATAGATATGGTAACCAGTATGGGAAACAGATTGAAGCAGAAAAGCGGTGTTGTTTTGACTGATTCACCTTTCAATTTTAAGCCTATACATTCCGAGGAGTTAGTTCGAGTTTTAGTAGATGAGTCAAGTATGATTCAAACAATACTATATCAAAATTTTTAACTTTCCTCGCAACCAATTTGCTATTTAAGCATCTGATATGTAATCAATTAAAAAACGAACAGATTATGAAAAATACTATTATCGCGTTATTAGTTATTTTATCTTTAGGCTTGTTATCGTGTCATGATGATGATGGAAAATATGCAGACTATGTAATAGCGAGACCTTTAACAATAAGTAAGGCAGAATTTAAAAATGGAGTAACAGTTTTACCACCAAAGTTTATTGAAGAGTCAGGTAAAATTTATGCCTATAAAAACTACATTTTTGTAAATGATAAATACCAAGGTATCCATGTTATAGATAATAGAAATCCTGAAGCACCAAAAAAAATAGCATATATTAAAATACCTGGTACTATAGACATCTCTGTAAAAAATGATTATTTATATGCCGATAGTATTACAGATTTAGTAGTTATTGATATTTCTAATATAGATAATATTAAAGTAATAAACCGCTTAGAAAATGTATTGCATGGTAATATTGTATGGCCAGCAGATGCCGATATTTTTGAAAATGGAAATATAGATTATGAAAATGATATAATTATTGGTTGGGAAACGGTTACTGAACGTAGGTTAGTTGAGGATTATCAAGGACGTTTTCAGGGTACAGATATGCTATTTGCAGAAGCATTTAATAGTGATGCATCAGTAGGTCAAGGAGGTTCGATGGCGCGTTTTAAAATTGTAGCGGATTATTTATATGCAGTAGATAGCCACGCGATAAATGTTTTTAATATTCAAGACTTAGAAAACCCAAAAGATTTAGAAGATATTTATGCTGGGTTTGATATAGAGACTATTTTTAATCAGGGAGATTATCTTTTCTTAGGGAGTAAAAGCGGAATGTATATTTATGATATTACGTCGCCAGCAACACCTTCTTTTGTTTCAGAATTTCAGCATGGTACTGCTTGTGACCCTGTTGTAGTTGATAATGATTATGCTTATGTAACTTTAAGAGGAGGTAATTCTTGTGGCGCAACAGAAAGCGGATTATTCATTATTGATATAAAAGATATAGCTAACCCAAGTTTGGTTAAATCTTATAAAATGGATGGTCCTTATGGTCTTGGTGTTAAAGGCAATATGATTTTTGTTTGCGATGGAGATTCTGGTTTAAAAGTATATGATAAATCAAATGTTCAGAATTTAGTAGAGCTCAATCATTTTAAAGATATTACTACTTTTGATGTGATACCATTGGATGAAAGTCTGTTAATGATTGGTGATGAAGTGCTCTATCAATATGAGTATTTTGATAATAAAATTGAATTGATGAGTACGCTATCTCTGAAATAAAAAAACACTATAAATTTTGCTTTTCAGATGGAGAACATGCTTTAATTAGCGTGTTTTTTTTTGCTTAAAATGTTCTTTTTTATAGCGATATACTAAGGATACAACATAAAATAAAAAAATTGGTATACTTTTGTAGCACCAAAAACTAGTTAATGGCAAAGAATTTAGTAATCGTAGAGTCACCAGCGAAAGCAAAAACTATTGAAAAATTTTTAGGAAAAGACTTCAAGGTAGAATCCAGTTTTGGTCATATAGCAGATTTACCTTCTAAAGAATTAGGGGTAGATGTAGAAAATGATTTTAAAGCAAAATATATAGTTAGTAAAGATAAATCTGTCTTAGTAAAAAAATTAAAAGATTTAGCAAAGAAAGCAGATACCATATGGCTTGCGAGTGATGAAGACCGAGAGGGAGAAGCTATATCTTGGCATTTAGAGCAAGAACTTGGTTTAGAAAAATCAAAAACCAAACGTATTGTTTTTAATAGTATTACAAAATCTGCGATATTAAAGGCAATCGATAATCCAAGAGAAATAAATTACAACCTAGTTAATGCACAACAAGCAAGACGAGTATTAGATAGGTTAGTAGGTTATGAGCTTTCACCTGTTCTTTGGAAAAAAATTAAACCAGGACTATCAGCAGGTAGAGTACAATCTGTTGCAGTGCGTTTAATTGTAGAACGTGAAAGAGATATTGATGCTTTTACAGCAGAGGCATCTTTTAAAATAACAGCACAGTTTCAAACCAATGAAGGGAGTACTTTTGCTGCTCGATTACATAAAACGTTCGCTACAAAAAAAGATGCTGAAAAGTTTTTAAAGCAAAACATGAACGCTAATTTTGCTATTGCAAGTTTAGATAAGAAGCCTGCTAAGAAAACCCCGGCAGCTCCATTTACTACTTCAACCTTGCAGCAAGAAGCCTCTCGAAAATTATATTTTTCTGTAGGTAGAACCATGCAAGTAGCACAACGTTTATACGAAGCAGGTTTAATTACCTACATGAGAACGGATAGTGTTAATCTTTCAAATGAAGCACTAGAAGCTGCTAAAGAAGCTATTATAGAAAATTACGGAAAAGAATACAGTAACGTTCGTAATTTTAAAGGAAAATCAAAAGGTGCTCAAGAAGCTCATGAAGCTATACGCCCTACAGATATGAAGCTTCAATCTATTGCTTTAGAAAGAGATCAATCTAAATTATATGAATTAATTTGGAAAAGAACACTTGCTTCTCAAATGAGTGATGCTGAATTAGAACGTACCAATGTTAAAATTAGCTGTACGGGACATACCGAAGAGTTTACAGCAAATGGTGAGGTTATTAAGTTTGATGGTTTTCTAAAAGTGTATATGGAAGGCTTAGATGATGAAGATCTTGCAGAAGAACAAGAAGGAATGCTTCCTGCTATGAAAGAAGGCGAATCATTACTAAATAATTACATAACTGCTACAGAGCGTTTTTCACGCCCTCCATATCGTTTTACGGAAGCATCTTTAGTGAAAAAATTAGAAGAATTAGGTATTGGTAGACCATCTACATACGCGCCAACAATTTCTACAGTGCAAAATAGAGGTTATGTAGAAAAAGGTACAATTGAAGGTGTTGAACGTAAGTATGTTCAATTAGTTTTAGAGAATGATAATCTAAAAGAAAATAATTTAACCGAAAATGTAGGTTCTGATAAAGGAAAATTAGTGCCTACAGATATAGGGATGATTGTTACAGATTTTTTGGTGAGTCATTTTTCTGGAATTATGGAATATAATTTCACCGCTAAAGTCGAAGAAGATTTTGATGAAATTGCTGAAGGAAAAGAGGATTGGCAAAAAGTGATGAAAGATTTTTATAAAGATTTTCATCCTAAAGTATTAGATGTTGAAGAAAATGCAGATAGAGCTAGTGGAGAACGAATTTTAGGTGTCGATCCGAAAACAGGAAGACAAGTATTGGTTCGTCTGGGTAGATTTGGTCCTATGGTTCAAATTGGTACAGCAGAGGAAGAAGAAAAGCCAACCTTTGCAAGCTTACTTCCAGACCAATCATTAAATACCATAACTTTTGATGAGGCAATGGAGCTTTTTACTTTGCCAAGAAATCTAGGTGTATATAAAGGAGAAGAAGTGCTAGCTAATGTGGGAAGATTTGGCCCTTATGTTAAGTTTGGCGATAAATTTATTTCTCTTGAAAAAGGAGAAAGTGCTTTTGATGTTGATTTAGATAGAGCGAAGGAACTAATTATAGAAAAACTAAAAGCAGATGCACCCATAGCAACTTACGAAGATAAAGATGTTACCAAAGGAACAGGTCGTTTTGGGCCTTTTATCAAATGGGACGGAATGTTTATCAATGTAAGTAAGAAGTATGATTTTGACAATCTTTCAAATGATGATATTATAGAGCTTATTGAAACAAAAAAGCAAAAAGAAATTGATAAAGTAGTTCAAGTTTGGAAAGAAGAAGGTATTCGTATTGAAAAGGCACGTTGGGGAAGGCACAATATTTTAAAAGGTAAAATTAAAGTTGAGCTTTCTAAAGATGTTGATGCTACTAAAATAACCCTAGAACAAGCACAAGATCTTATCGAGAAAAAAACTCCGAAAAAGAAAACAAAAGCAAAACCTAAGGCAAAAAAATAAAATAGAAAAAAATACCATGAGGAGTTTAAATGTTAAAATTTAAGTTTTATTTTTATCAAAAAACAACCTAACAATTAATATTCTTCATGGCCTTCGATTTTTTAGTTCCTGTTAATGATAAAATATTGGCACATTGCGAATTACTTCCGCCACAATCATTAGGAAATAAAATTTACAAGCATACAGAACGAAAAGGATTGCCCGTTTTAGCAAATGCCTCTTTTGCAATTCTTGGTGTCAATGAATCTAGAAATGCTTTTGAGAAGAAAACCGAAAAATTAAATATTTCTGAAATTCGGCTTCAATTGTACAAATTAATGATGGGCAATTGGAATAGCACTATTGTAGATTTAGGTGATATAGAAGAAGGTGAAGCAGTTGAAGATACATACTTTGTCGTAAAAGAAATAATAGCAGAACTTCTAGAAGAAAATATTGTTGCCATAGTTATTGGGGCAACTCAAGATATTACCTATCCAACATACCGAGCTTTTGATGGTTTAAAAAATATGGTCAATCTCGTATCTATTGATAGTAGATTTGATTTTGGTGATGATGATGAGCTTATTTCTTCACATTCTTATATGAGTAAAATCATCACAGATAAGCCCAATAACCTTTTTAATTTTTCGAACATTGGGTATCAAAGTTATTTTTGTGCCCAAGAAGAAATAGATTTAATGGAGCGTCTTTTCTTTGATGGATATCGATTAGGTGAAATTTCAACAAACATATCTTTGGCAGAGCCTATACTTAGAGATGCAAATATTGTAAGTTTAGATTTAAGAGCTATTAAAGCAAGCGAAATATCTATGTCTGAAAATTTTTCTCCTAACGGATTTACAGGAAAAGAAATTTGCGCAATCTCACGTTATGCAGGTATTAGCGATAAAGTAAATGTATTTGGAGTATATGAAGGCGAGAATACAGCCCAAGCATTTCAACTTATAGCACAAATAATATGGTACTTTATAGAAGGGCATAACTATAGAGTATCAGAATCTCCTTTTATAAAGACAGACAACTTCACAAAGTTTATAGTCCCCACTGATGCAGAAGATTTAATATATCATAAAAGTAATCTTACAAATAGGTGGTGGGTAGAAGTGCCAACAATTTTAACTTCACATAATAAAACAAATTCATCTGCGTTATTACCTTGCACAGAGCAGGATTATTTAGATGCTTGTAATCAAATTATTCCTGAGCGGTGGTTTAAAGCTTATAAGAAAGGCTTTAATTAATTAAAATTTTTTAAAGGAAATACAATTAGCACAATAAATTATTCAAAATGAAGTTTTAAAGAATAATAAGTGTGTTTAAAATTACAATCTTAATCGAAATTTAACCTAAAGTATGAAGAAGCTATTGTTATCATCTATAGCGTTTGTTTTATTACTCAGCAGTTGTGGGTCTAAAACAAAAGGAGAACTAGTTGGAGCCCAAGGAAAAAAGTGGTATCCTGAAAAACCTTACGGTATGGAGTTAATCCCACAGGGAGCCTATATTATGGGAAAGAGTGAGGAAGATCAAGCTCAAGTTCTTAACGCACCAACTAAAACTGTAACTGTACGCTCTTTCTATATGGACGATACGGAAATTACAAACAGCGAATATCGTCAGTTCGTAGAGTGGGTAAGAGACTCAATAGTTCGAACTAAATTAGCAATATTGGCTGATGAGTTAGGATTAGGTCCAGCTGACGGCGGTATTGGAGAATATGCTTTTAAAGATGCTGATACTACAAAATTATCAGCATATGACAAATACATGTTAGATAATTACTCTGGTATGGGTGAAACAGGGTATGAAGGACGTGCTTTGAACCTAGATGAAGATTTAATTTGGGATATTTCAGAATACCCAGATGAATACTATGTTGAGGTAATGGATAAAATATATATTCCTGAAGAGGAATCATATAATGGCCAACGTACTATCGACGTTACACAATTGAAATATAAATATTCATGGATGGATATTGAAGCTGCTGCAAATGCAAAAGGAAAAGGCAGTAGAAAAGATTTTATCAAACATGAAGAGTTAGAAATATATCCTGATACTACAGTTTGGATTCGTGATTTTTCATATTCTTACAACGAGCCAATGCATAACGATTATTTTTGGCATGATGCTTATAGCGATTATCCTGTTGTAGGGGTAACTTGGCAACAAGCAAAAGCGTTCTGTAATTGGAGAACAAAATTCAAAAATGATGACCAGAAAAGTAAAGGAAAACAGTTTGTAAATAGATTCAGATTGCCAACTGAAACAGAATGGGAATATGCAGCACGAGGTGGTATTGAAGGTGGAACTTATCCGTGGGGTGGTCCGTATGTAATAAGTGATACTGGGTGTTTTATGGCAAATTTTAAACCACAGCGTGGAGATTATGCGGCAGACACAGCTTTATACACTGTAGAAGCAAAATCTTTTGCCCCTAATGATTACAACTTATATAATATGGCAGGAAACGTTTCTGAATGGACAGATTCTAGTTATGACCCAAATGCCTATGAGTATGTATCAACAATGAACCCTAATGTAGGTTCGGATTCCAATTCTCGAAAAGTAATTAGAGGGGGTTCTTGGAAAGATGTAGCCTACTTTTTACAAGTAAGTACAAGAGATTATGAATATCAAGATTCAGCCCGTAGTTATATAGGTTTCAGAACTGTACAAGATTACATGGGTGTAGAAGAAAATAAACCATTGAATAAATAAATAGAGTAAATACAAATCAAAATTTAAACCAAATCCTTATTTTTATTAACATTAACCTGAAATTAAATTAAAATTATGGCACAGTCAAAATCAACAAAGAAATTATTTAACATGGCCTATGGGCTAGGAGCATCAGTAGTAATTATCGGTGCATTATTCAAAATCTTACACTGGGAGCTAGGTCCTTTAAACGGAGGTGTTCTTCTTGCAATAGGTCTTATCACTGAAGCTCTTATCTTTGCAATTAGTGCATTTGAACCAGTAGAAGAAGAATTAGATTGGGCATTAGTATATCCTGAATTAGCAGGTGGAGAAGGCGTTGCAAGAAAAAACGATAAGGCAGAAATTAAAGAAGCTGAAGCATCTTTATCTAAAAAATTAGATAATTTATTAAAAGAAGCTGGTGTTGATGCAAGTCTTATGGAAAGTTTAGGTTCTAGTATTAAAAACTTTGAAGGTGCTGCTAAAGGTATCGCTCCAACAGTTGATGCAATGGAATCTACACGTAAATATTCTGATGAAATGGTACAAGCTGCTGCTCAAATGGAATCATTAAACAGCCTATACAAAGTACAATTAGAAAGTGCTAGTAGACAAGCTTCAATAAACGAAGAAGTTGTTCAGAATTCTACAGCTTTAAAAGATCAAATGGCATCTTTATCAACAAACTTATCTTCTCTTAATGGAGTTTACGGAGGTATGTTGTCTGCAATGAATAGAAACTAATTAGTAGTTATTATATCCAAACCCAAATCAAATTAATTTTAAATTCTAATTAGAAAAAAATGGCAGGAGGAAAACAATCACCACGTCAGAAAATGGTCAACCTAATGTACTTGATCTTTATCGCGATGTTGGCCTTAAATATGAGTAAAGAAGTTCTTTCAGCATTCGGTTTAATGAATGCAAAGTTTGAAGCTTCTAACATAAAAACTACTGAAAACAATTTAGCGTTCTTAAGTGGTTTAGAAACAAAAGCATCTGAAAATGCTGAGAAATATGGTCCATTAGTACAAGATGCTAAGAGAATCAAAGAATTATCTCAAGAGTATTTTGATTACTTAGAAGCATTGAAAAAAGATATGCTAGTAGGTGTTGAAGATCCAACGGATTATCAAGTAATGGATAAGACAGATTTCTTAGATCAAAAATTCTTTAACGCAGAAGGCGTTGGTCCTCAAGGAAAAGAATTTATGGATAAGTTAATCAACTATCGTACACAAGTAGCTGCAGTTTTGCCAGCTAGTATGGGAGAAATTAAAGCTTCTGTAAATGATAGATTTAATACTGGTGATGCAAAAAATGAAGTTAAAAATAGAAATGGTGAAACGTTATCTTGGTTAGAATACCATTATGAAGGTTATCCTTTAATAGCTTCTTTAACAAAAATCACGGCATTACAAAGTGATATTAAGGCTACGGAAGAGTCAGCTTTAAAAGCAATGTTAGAAGGTCAGTTAAATAATGAAATATCTATGACTAACTATACAACGTTGTTAAAACAAGAAAAAACTCCATATGCTGGAGAAAAATTCAACGGAAGTATTGTATTAGGTCGTGAAGATGCTTCTACAAAACCAAATGAAGTTAATTTAACTTTAGATGGTAGAAAGCTAACTGAAGGTACTGATTATAAATTAGAAGGTGGTCAAGTAAAATTAATAGTTAGTGCAGGTGCTCCTGGAGATCACGTACTTGAAGGTAAATTAATCTTCTTACAAGATGGTGAGGCTACTGAAGTTCCAGTAAAACAAACTTTTGCAACTATTTCTAAGCCTAATGCTGCTTTAATCGCTGCAGATAAAATGAATGTAGTTTACCGTGGTGTTGCAAACCCAATGTCAATTTCTATACCTGGTATTCCTGATAATAAAGTTAGTGCATCTGCTGCTGGTCTTACTAAAAGATCTGGTAGTCAGTATATCATGAATCCTGGAACAGGAAGAACAGTTACTATTAGTGCTTCAGGTAAATTGCCTGATGGTCAAATGGTTTCATCTAAATCTGAATTCAGAATTAAAGATATTCCAAGACCTAATGGTTCTATTAGAGGAGAAACTAATACTGCAAAAATGCCAAGAACTAACTTAGAAATTGCTACAGTTGGAGCGTTATTAGAAGATTTCGATTTCGATTTAAATCTTGCAGTAAGTGGTTTTAAATTTAAAGTTCCTGGTCAACCAACAGTTGTTGTTAGAGGAAACAAATTAGATGGTTCTGCTAAATCTGCTTTAAAAAGAGCTGGTCGTGGAGATGCTGTTCAAATATTTGATATTGAAGCTTATATAACAAATAACAAATCTTATAAGTTGAAAAAGGTTTCTCCAGTAGTGGTAGAACTTACAAACTAATAAGTAAAATTTATTGAAACAAGTCATAAATCGTTTAGCATGTTTATTCTAAACGATTTATGATAAATTTTAATAAAGGTGAAAAACAAATAAATTTTTAAAAATGAATTGGAAAAATGTTTTATTAATTGGAGCGGTAACCTTGTTGCCAGTTTCTATGATGGCTCAGGCAAATATATTGAATGCCAAACTGCCAGAAGAGATTGGTAAAAAAACCGAAGCGCAAAAAGCTTTAGATAATGATGCTCCATTACCTTATGGTTATGTTGATGATAGAGATATTCTTTGGTCAAAAACAGTATGGGAAGTTATTGATTTAGATGAGCGTGTAAATTTTCCATTGTATTATCCAATAGATACGGTAGATATAGGTTCTGACAGAAGATCATTATATGATGTTTTAATAAAAAACATTAAAAATGGTAAAATAAAAGACATTTATGTGGATTCATATTTTACTGAAAAAAGAGATTTTAGTGACTTATCTGCTACCTTGCAAAAGATAGATACAACAGATTATGGTTACGAGCAATTAAATGCAGGAGAGCAAGTTTCTCCTGAATACATCAATAAAAGAGATTTAACTGCAGCAGATTTAGAAGAATATCTAATTAAAGGAATTTGGTATTTTGATAAACGTCAAGGAGAATTAAAATACCGATTATTAGGTATTGCTCCAAGAGCTCCAGATGTGAATTTTATAGATGATGAAAATATGGATCAAGAAGAGAACAAAGTGGCTTTGTTTTGGGTATGGTATCCAAGCGCTAGACAAGTTCTTCATGAAGCTAAAGTTTTCAACCAACGAAATTCAGCACAACCAATATCTTTTGATATGTTATTAAATGCTAGACGCTTTAATGCAGTAATCTACAAAGAAGATAACGTTTATGGGGATCGTCAAATTAAAGATTATATTTCAGATAACGCATTATTTCAGTTGTTAGAATCGAAACGTATTAAAGAAACGATTCGTGATAAAGAACAAGATATGTGGAGTTATTAATATAGAATGTTCCAATTCAAATTTAAAAAGAAGGTCTTAACTTTAAAGTTAAGACCTTCTTTTTTTTGATATATTAAACTAACATTAGTTAGTACCGCACTATTAATTTTCTAATTTTGCTTTATGATAGATTATATTGTGGTAGGCTTAGGTTTAGCCGGAATTTCTTTTTGCGAAGAATTAGAAAATCATAAAAAAACATACCTTGTATTTACTGATAATTCTCAAACATCTTCTATTGTTGCTGGAGGTCTTTATAATCCAGTAATTTTAAAACGATTTACATTAGCATGGAACGCCAAAGAGCAACTAAGTTTAGCAATACCTTTTTATAGTAAATTGGAAAAAAAGTTAAACATAAAATTAGATTATAAAGTTTCAGTTTTAAGAAGATTTGCTTCAATCGAAGAACAAAATTTATGGTTTGAAGCTTGTGATAAATTGCAGCTCTCTTATTTTTTATCGACTAATATTATTCCCAATCAGAATGAAGCTATCGAAGCTGATTTTGGATATGGAGAAGTTTTGCATACAGGCCGCATAGCGACTAAAACCTTAATTGAAAAGTATAAAGAGCATCTTTTAAAAAAAGAACAATTAAACGTATTAACTTTTAATTTTAATGAGCTAAAAATAGAAGACGAATATATTAGTTATCAAGGGCTCAAAGCAAGACATATAGTATTTGCAACTGGATTTGGGTTAAAAGAGAATCCTTATTTTTCATACTTGCCTTTGAATGGAACAAAAGGTGAATTATTAACTATTAAAGCACCAAATTTAAAGGAAACAAGAGTTATCAAGTCTTCTGTATTTATAATTCCCTTAGGAGAAGATTTATACCGAATTGGAGCTACATACAAATGGAAAGATAAGACTAATACACCAACTCAGGCATCAAAAGAAGAGCTTTTAGAAAAGTTGAATTCTTTTTTAAAATGTGATTATGAAGTTGTTCAACATGTTGCAGGAATACGCCCTACAGTAACAGATAGGAGACCATTAGTTGGCACGCATCCAGAGCATCAAACGTTGCATGTTTTAAATGGGTTTGGCTCAAGAGGTGTTATGATTGCACCAACAGCATCAAAAGAACTTTATGCTGCTATTGAAACAAATAAGCCAATAGATCCAGAGATGAATATCAATCGATTTACTAAAAAGCATTTCTTTAAAAGGTAAAATTTCAAGAAATTTTTGACTTTACAATCTTAGGAGCGTAACTAATAAAAAAGTTAATCCAAATATTTCGAGATAATCGCATGATTATTGGCATAAAAAAAACTAATGTTCCCATTATAGCCAGAAAGCTAGTTTTTAAGGAGCTTCCAAAAAACAAAAAGGAGATGATAAAAGCAGCTACAGCAAATGCAATTCCAACTCCGTAGCTTACGTACATTGCACCATAAAAAAAGGAAGGTTCTATTTTATATTTGGTGTCGCAATGAGAGCAACGTTCGTGCATTTTAAAAATTTTAGATAAATTATATGGGTTTTTATCCAAATACATGCTTTCTTCATGACATTTAGGACAAGTTCCTGTTAAAATGCTGTATAGTTTGTTTCCTTTTTTTAACATTTGCAAAAGTTTTTACAAAAATACAGTTTTCTTTAATTTTCATAAGTAACATAGGTCACATAATATGCTTAATATTCATAATCTTTCTGTCGCATTTGGTGGAGAATATTTGTTTGAAGAAATTTCATTTCGATTAAATTCTGGCGATAGAGTTGGTCTAATAGGTAAAAATGGCGCAGGAAAATCTACGTTATTAAAATTGTTATCTAAAGATATGCAACCAGATACAGGAGTTATAGCTTCTGATAAAGAAGTGCGTATTGGTTTTTTAAGACAAGACTTAGATTTTGAACTTGGGAGAACAGTTTTAGAAGAAGCCTATCAAGCTTTTGAAGAAATAAAAGCCTTAGAGTTGCAATTAGATGCAATTAACCATCAATTGGCTGAACGCACCGATTACGAGAGTGAAGGCTATACTAAACTAATTGATGATTTAAGTGATATCTCACATCGATATGAAATATTAGGAGGTTATAATTATCAAGGAGAAACTGAAAAAATACTTCAAGGATTAGGATTCAAGCGCGAAGATTTTAATAAACTTACCGAAACTTTTTCTGGCGGTTGGCGTATGCGAATTGAGCTTGCTAAATTATTACTTCAGAATAATGACGTTTTATTATTAGATGAGCCAACAAACCACTTAGATATTGAATCTATTATTTGGTTAGAACAGTTTCTTAAGACAAGTTCTAGTGCTGTGGCAATTGTTTCGCACGATAAAATGTTCTTAGACAATGTAACCAATAGAACTATCGAAATTTCTTTAGGGAGAATTTACGATTATAATAAGCCTTATTCTGAATTTTTGGTACTTCGAAATGAAATAAAAGAACAACAGTTAAGTGCTCAAAAAAATCAAGAAAAGCAAATTCAGCAAACTGAAAAGCTAATTGAAAAATTTAGAGCAAAAGCTTCAAAAGCTTCAATGGCTCAATCCCTTATCAAAAAACTAGATAAGCTAGATCGTATAGAAGTCGACGAAGATGACAATAGTGTAATGAATCTAAGGTTTCCAATATCAATTACACCTGGTAAAGTTGTAGTTGAAATAGAAAATTTATCTAAACATTATGGCAAAAAAGAAGTTTTAAATGATATTGATTTATTAATTGAAAGAGATATAAAAACTGCTTTTGTTGGTCAAAACGGACAAGGTAAATCTACACTTGCAAAAATAATTGTTGGTGAATTAGAACATCAGGGCAAATTAAAACTCGGACATAATGTTCAGATTGGATATTTTGCTCAAAATCAAGCAGAGTATTTAGATGGGAACAAAACTATTTTAGATACCATGATAGATGCTGCTAATGAAAAGAATAGAAGCAAGGTTCGTGATATTTTAGGGTCTTTCTTATTTAGAGGAGACGAAGTAGATAAATATGTAAAAGTATTGTCTGGAGGAGAAAGGAACCGTTTAGCTTTAGCAAAAATGTTACTTCAACCTTTTAATGTTTTAGTGATGGATGAGCCAACAAATCACTTAGATATAAAATCTAAAAATGTTTTAAAACAAGCATTACAAAGTTTTGAAGGAACACTAATTTTGGTTTCTCATGATAGAGATTTTTTACAAGGACTTACTAATAATGTTTATGAATTTAAAGATGGAAGTATTAAAGAATATCTCGGGGATATAGATTTTTACTTAGAACAACGTAAAGTTGATGATTTTAGAGAGATCGAAAAAAAGCAAGTTCAAGTTTCTCAGAAAGTAAAAAGTGCACCAAGTGAAGCTAGTTATGAAGATCAAAAAAAGTTAAAATCATTAAATAATAAATTGAGTAATGTTGAAAGTAATATTTCTCAATTAGAAAAAGAAATAGCTAAAATAGATCAAGAATTGCATCTTAATTATGATACTACCATAGCTAAACCTAATTTTTTTGATACGTATGAGAAAAAGAAAAAGTCACTCAAAAAATATATGGAAGAGTGGGAAGATCTTACAATTAAATTAGAAGAGCTAGCCTAATAAAGATATTCGCTCTTTTCATAGACATCTATTTCTTACATTTTCACAACATTTATCAATATTTATAGGGTATTTCATCGATTTTGTTGCGATTTAATATTTTAATTAATCTAAATTTGTAGGAGTATTCTTATTGAATATTTCAATTTTATTCGTAAGAATATTTTGAAGACACAAAATAGAAGGTTAGTTTATAAACCGTAAAATTTATGAAGACTAAATTATTTGTACTTTTTTTATTTTCTTTTTGGAGTGTAGTATTTGCAATTCCTAAAGCAGAAAAAAATGCACTTATTGACTTATTTAATACTACAAATGGAGAACAATGGGCAAAATCATGGGATTTGTCAGCGCCATTATCTTCATGGGAAGGGGTTATAGTAGAAGATAATCATGTGGTTTCTATAACTCTTTTTAATAATAATTTAAGTGGAAAATTACCATCAAGTATTGGAGATTTTAAAAAATTACGAGTTTTAAATCTAGCATTTAATGCTATTAATGGAGAATTACCAGATGCATTATTTACACTTCAAAATCTAACAACATTAAGGCTTGGTAAAAATCAATTAAATGGGTCTATTTCTAATGAAGTGAATAAATTAGAAAAACTGGTTGTTTTAGACCTTTTTAATAATGACATTTCTGGTGAATTACCGAGTAGTATTGGAGATTTAAAAGATTTGGAAACTATTTCTCTTTCGTATAATGCAATTAAAGGATTGTTGCCAGAATCTTTAGGGAAACTTAATAAATTAGAGCGTTTAGAGATAGCATATAACAAATTTGAGGGGCAAATTCCTGAAATAATTTCAGAAATAAAAAGCTTAAAATCGTTTGTAATAGCAGGAAATTCTTTTTCAAAAAAGTTTCCTATAAATATTTTAAAAATGCCCAATCTTTCGGTCTTACAAATTCAAGAAAATAACTTTGATAAGAAGTATTTAGATATGATTGCATTAACCCAATCTAATTTGACATTATTTGATTTTAATACAGATGCAAAACATTTTATTAAAATAAATTTAAAAGATATTTATTTAAATTCTGAAACTAGAACTGCTGAAACTAAATTTGAAGATGATGAAGTTAATTAAAAACCTAAGTAGCACATTGGCTTTGAAACTAAAGCCGTTAGTATTAATAAATTTACTTTTTGTAAGTTTTTTTATAACAAGCTATAAAACATATGCAGATATTTCTATAAATGAGAAAGAAGCATTAATTGATTTATTTCATAAAACAAATGGTAAAGATTGGATCACAACTTGGGATTTAGATATGCCAGTGTCAAGTTGGTATGGAATAACTGTTAAAAATAATGCAGTAGTAAAAATAAATTTATTTCACAATAATTTATCGGGAATTTTACCAGCAAGTATTGCCGAATTAAAACATTTAACAGAATTAAATTTGGCGTTTAATCAATTAACCGGAGAGTTGCCAAAAGAAATTATCGCTTTAGAAGAATTAATAATTCTAAAGTTAGAAATGAATAGGTTAAAAGGTTCTTTACCCGAAGATTTAGGGAAAATGAAGCAACTTCAAGAATTATCAATATTTAATAATTTTATATCAGGCGCAATACCTAACAGTTTAGGGGAGTTAAAAAAGCTTAAAATATTAAATCTATCAAGTAATAATTTTAAAGGTTCAATACCTAATTCTATAGGGAATTTAGAAAATTTAGAATCTTTAGGTTTATTTGAAAATAGTCTAGAAGGTAATATGCCTTCAGAATTTGGAAATCTTACTAAACTAAAAGAATTAGTATTAGCAAATAACAAGTTAGAAGGAGCTATTCCAAAAGAATTAGGACAATTGGCAAGTTTAGAAATTTTTCAAATTCAGAATAATGGCTTTGACTCTTTTGAAGATGTTACTTTAATTAAAAGCAACAGCCTTTTAGTTTTTGATTTTGATAAAGAAAAAATAGATATATCCCCGAAATTTAAAGACATAAACACTATCAATACAAGAATGGCAGACACTAAATTTGAAGATGAAGATGAAAATAATGATTGAGACTGAGTGAATTAAAAAGAGAAGAAGAGGTGCAATTTGCACCTCTTTTTTGTTTAAATAAATACAATGTAAAAGTATGAATGGTCTTTTTTTTAAGATATGTTTAACTAAACAGACTTAAACTAATAGATAGTTTTGCAGTCAATAGCCTACCAACTAACAATTATGAGAAAACTAGTATTATCAATTATAGGAGTTATCCTAATTCTATTATCTATTTACGGAGCAATTGCTATTGTAAATAATAAAAAAACACCAAAGCCAAGACCAGATAAAGTTGTAAAGACTGTTTTTACTGAAAAAGTTAAAAATGGTACAGTTCCTATAATAGTTCCAGCAAACGGTAATGTTATGGCTAAAAGACGCGTGGAATTATATGCTGAGGTGCAAGGTGTTTTTAGAAATGGAAATAAATTATTTAAAGAAGGAGAAACATATACCAATGGGGAGACAATAATTCGAATTGATGCAGCTGAATATACCGCTAGTGTTCAATCTGCCAAAAGTAATCTATATAATTTAGTTACTTCAATCATGCCAGATCTAAGATTAGATTATCCGAATATTTACGATAAATGGCAGACCTATTTAACTAATTTCGATTTAAATAATAGTACTCCATCTTTACCAGAAATGACATCTGAAAAAGAAAAATATTTTATTTCAGGTCGTGGTTTAATTACTAGTTATTATACTGTAAAAAATTTAGAGCAGCGTTTAAGCAAGTATAGAATAACAGCTCCTTTTAATGGAGTATTAACAGAAGCCTTAGTCACTGAAGGAACTTTAATTAGAGCAGGGCAGAAGCTAGGAGAATTTATAAATACAGATGTTTACGAGCTAGAAGTTGCTGTTAGTAAAACTTATAGCGATTTATTAAAATTGGGTGAAGAGGTAAATTTAGTTAATCTTGAAAAAACGCAAGAATATAAAGGAAAAGTCACTCGTATTAATGGTAGTGTTGATCAAGCATCTCAAACAATAAAAGCTTTTATCGAAATAAAGAATAAAAGTTTAAAAGAAGGAATGTATTTAGAAGCCCGACTAAATGCAAAAGAAGAAGAAAATGCGATTGAAGTAAATAGAGGATTGCTTTTAGAAAATGATCAAATTTTTATTGTTCGTGATTCTATTTTAGATCTCATAAATGTTAATCCAATTTATTTTTCCGATAAAAAAGTAATTTTAAAAGATGTTCCAGACGGTACAATTATGATTTCTAAACCTGTAGTAGGCGCATATGCTGGTATGTTAGTTAAAGTATTAGAAAATACATCAGAAAATTCAGTAAACTAATGAGAAGTATCATCGCGTATTTTATAAAATACCATGTTGCAGTTACTGTTTTTATATTATCAATCACAGTATTTGGTATCGTTGGGGCATTGTCTCTTAAATCATCATTTTTTCCTTTAGCAGCATCAAAAAATATTACAATTTCAATCACTTATCCAGGTGCATCCCCTCAAGAAATTGAAGAAGGGATTGTACTTAAAATTGAAGATAATTTAAAAGGATTACAAGGTGTTGATAGAGTAACATCAACCTCAAGAGAAAATAGTGGTTCTATCAATGTAGAAATCGAGAAGGGAAGGGATATCGATTTTATGCTTTTAGAAGTAAAAAATGCAGTTGATAGGGTTCCCTCTTTTCCTACCGGTATGGAGCCATTAGTTGTTGCCAAACGAGAACAGGTTCGGCAAACAATTAGCTTTGCAATTAGCGGGAAAGATATTCCATTAGCAACTTTAAAACAGATAGGAAGACAAATAGAGAATGATATTAGAGCGATTGATGGCATTTCACAAATTGAAATGTCTGGATACCCTCAAGAAGAAATAGAAATTGCAGTTAACGAAAATAGCTTATTAGCATATAACATATCTTTTAATGAGGTCGCACAAGCTGTTGCAAATGCAAATATTTTAGTGACAGGAGGAAATATTAAGACTAACGCCGAAGAATATCTTATTCGTGCAAATAACAGAGCGTATTACGGAGATGAAATTTCAAATCTGATTATTAGGGCAGAAGCATCAGGGCAAACCATACGTCTAAAAGATATTGCCATTATTCGCGATCGTTTTGCAGAGACTCCAAATGCCTCATATTTTAATGGAGAATTATCGGTTACTACTACTATTACAAGTACAAATACAGAAGATTTAATTTCTTCTGCTGAAAAAATAAAGGAATATATAGAAGATTTTAATCATAAGTATAATAACGTAAAATTAAGTGTCGTTAGCGATCTTTCTATAACACTTGTTCAGCGTACAGAATTATTAACTGAGAACGCAATTATGGGAATGATTTTAGTTCTTATATTTTTGTCACTCTTCTTAAATACACGCTTGGCTTTTTGGGTAGCTTTCGGATTACCAATTTCGTTTCTTGGGATGTTTATTTTTGCAGGTTTTTTTGATGTTACCATTAATGTACTTTCTTTATTTGGAATGATCATAGTTATTGGTATTCTTGTTGATGATGGAATCGTAATTGCAGAAAATATTTACCAGCATTATGAAAGAGGGAAATCGCCAATTCAAGCAGCTATAGATGGTACAATGGAGGTTATACCACCTATAGTTTCTGCGATTATCACTACACTATTAGCGTTCTCTATATTTTTATTTTTAGATGGACAAATTGGAGAGTTTTTTGGAGAGGTTTCGGTAATCGTAATTTTAACTCTTGTTGTTTCATTGGTAGAGGCACTAATTATTTTGCCAGCGCATTTAGCACATTCTAAAGCTTTACAACCTTTAAGTGATGCACCTAAGTCTAAAATAGCACAAGCATTTGCTAAGTTAAGAGTCATTAATCAAGCTGGGGATCGTTTCATGAATTGGATGCGAGATGATTTATATAGCCCTGCACTACATTTTGCTCTTAAATATAAAATATTGACATTTTCATTTTTTGCTATCGCTTTAATATTAACCTTTGGATCTGTAGGTGGAGGTGTTATTAGAACAGCTTTTTTTCCAAATGTAGCAAGTGATAGAATTTCAATAACATTGGAAATGCCTAATGGTACAAATGAGGTTATTACAGATTCTATTATTAGTTTTATTGAAGATAAAGCGGAAATTGTCAATCAAGAATTTACAGAAAAGTATTTAAAAGATACAGATAAGATTTTGTTTGATAATATTATTAGAAGGGTTGGTCCTGGATCATCATCGGCATCTTTAACAATTAACCTGTTGCCAGGAGAGGAGCGCCCTGCGGAAATATCATCAGAATTGGTTACGAATAGGTTGCGTGAACTTGTTGGACCAGTTATTGGAGTAGAAAGCTTAATATTCGGTTCAGGTGGTAATTTTGGAGGTAATCCAGTTGCAGTTTCTTTATTAGGTAATAATATTGAAGAATTAAAAGCGGCTAAAAAAGAATTGAAAATAGCTTTAGAGAGTAACGCCTTACTCAAAGATGTTGCAGATAATGATCCAGCTGGTATTAAAGAAATTAGACTCGAATTAAAAGAGAATGCTTATTTATTAGGGCTAGATCTACGAACTATAATGAATCAAGTAAGAGCTGGTTTTTTCGGAACTCAAGCACAAAGATTCCAAAGAGGCCAAGATGAAATTCGAGTTTGGGTACGTTATGATAGAGCTAACAGATCATCTATAACAGATTTAGATGAAATGAGAATAACTACTCCAACTGGAAGCAAAGTACCCTTAAAAGAAATTGCAACCTATACCATTGAAAGAGGAGACGTAGCAATAAATCATTTAGAAGGGCAAAGAGAAATACAAATTACTGCAGATTTAAAAAATAGTAAAGAAACGAGTGGTACCGATATAATGTTAGATATAGAAAATAATATTATGCCAGATATACATTCAAAGTATCCTACGGTTTCAGCATCATATGAAGGTCAAAATAGAGAAGCAAATAAACTTCTTAGTTCATTAAGGTTTGTAGGGCTTTCAGTTTTAGCATTGATTTATATTACAATTGCTTTTACATTTCGAAGTTTCAGCCAGCCCTTAATGTTATTATTGTTAATTCCCTTTAGTCTAACGGCAGTTGCATGGGGACATTGGATTCACGATTTTCCAATCAACATTCTATCTATGTTAGGTATTATTGCACTTATCGGAATTATGGTTAATGATGGTTTGGTACTTATAGGTAAGTTCAATGCAAATCTTCGTGAGGGGATGAAGTTTGATGATGCAATGTATGAAGCTGGAAAGTCTCGTTTTAGAGCCATATTTTTAACCTCAATTACAACAATGGCTGGTTTAGCTCCATTATTATTAGAAAAAAGTAGACAGGCACAATTTTTAAAACCTATGGCAATTTCAATAGCATATGGGATTATGTTTGCTACTATTTTGACACTATTGATGTTGCCAATATTCTTATCATTTAGCAATAGATTTAAAGTAACGACGAAATGGTTGGCTACAGGAAATGATATTAGTCATGAAGAAGTCGAACGAGCTATTAAAGAACAAAAAGAAGAATTACATTTAAAAGGAGAATTGAAGCATAAAGACTAATGAAAAATCTTTACATAATAATACTATTATTTTTAAGTATTTATAGCAGTAAGCTTTTTGGCCAAGAGAATTTTTTAACCAAAGAAGATGCTATAACACTAGCTTTAGAGAATAATTTTGGGATAAAAGTCGCCAAAAATCAAATAGAAATAGCAAATAATAATCAAAGTATTTTAAATTCTGGTTATTTACCAACGCTAAGTGGTACTGCGGGTGCTAATTATAATAAGTTAAATAGCACTACAGAGTATCCTGGACAATTTGAAACAAATGGAGATCCAAGAGCCGATTTAGAAATTAATGATGCCGAATCTCAAACGTATAATGCAGGGCTTAATTTAAATTATACCTTATTTGACGGATTAGGAAGATTGTATAGCTATCGACAGCTAAAAGAACAATATCAATTAACCGAATTACAAGCCAGAGAAACAATAGAGAATACAATTGTACAATTATTTAGTGTTTATTTTCAAGTAGCTCGTTTATCTGAGAATAGTAATGTATTAAAACAAGCTTTAGAGATTTCAAAAGATAGATTTAAGCGTGCTGAATATGCTTTTGAATATGGTCAGAACACAAAACTTGATATTCTAAATGCTCAGGTAGATGTAACTAATGATAGCATTTCTTATTTAAATGTTGAACAACAACTTATAAATGCAAAAAGAGATTTAAACGTGGTACTTAATCAGAATTTAAATGAAACTTTTAAGGTTGATACTCTTGTTCAATTTATACCAAAATTACAATTAGATGACTATTTATCACAGTCAAAGGAGAATAATGTGGCTTTATTGCAAACTGAAAAATCTTTAAAAATTAATGAGTACGACATTAAGGTTAATAAATCAGGGTATTTACCTCGTTTAGGCTTAACAGGATCATACGGGTGGAATTTAAACCAAAGCGCAGCATCATCTTTTATTCCTGGTCAAGTAATTCCTGGGAGCAATAGAAATAGTCTTAACTTAGGATTAGGAGCTAGTTTAACTTGGAACCTGTTTGATGGAGGTAGTACTACTGTCAGGGTTCGTAATTCGAAAATAGCTTATGAGAATCAAGAAATTTTAAAACAACAAATAACTTTAGAAATTGATAGAGATATTCAAAATGCTAAAGCTATCTATGAAAACCTACTAACTATTTATCAGATTCAAGAACAAAACGTAATAACGAATCAAAATAATTTTGAACGATCAAAAGAGCAGTTCCAATTAGGTAGAATAACATCTATAGAATTTAGACAGGCACAAATAAATTTGTTGAATGCTAGTACAAATAAAAATTTAGCAAAATACGATGCTAAATTAGCAGAATTACAATTGCTACAATTAACAGGTCAATTATTAAATATAGAACTTTAATTAAAATGTACGAGCACTTTTTTCAATGTCCATATTGTTGGGAAGAAATTTCAATGCTTTTAGATAGTTCTATTAGAAAACAAACCTATATTGAAGATTGCGAAGTTTGTTGCAATCCTATTGAAATAACTCCAGAATTTCAAGATAATGAAATAAT